>ULPZ01076766.1_pt1 | contig 73891 bp, 73 predicted proteins | sample 1953991 | NCBI WGS metagenome assembly ULPZ01 (sample SAMEA4835642, study PRJEB28245) | human gut metagenome | biome: gut microbiome; material: fecal sample | place: Denmark | collected 2008
CAGAACATGGGCGCGCGCCGCGGCTCCCTCGCTGTCCGCCTCCATGTCGTTACCCGTGCCGTCGCTACCCACGGCCATACCGACCCCCGCATAAATGAGGCCCTCGCCGTCTTTGACCTCCTCGACGCCGTTAACGCGGCTATGCAGGATCTTCGCGGTCCCGGCTTCTCCGGATTCATGCTCTCCGCCTCCGCCACCAACCACGACCATGCCGAAATTGTCGAATACATCGAGCGTTATCTCTGCGGCGTGCAGGACACAACCGCCATGCGCCCCCTCAGGGCCGTTTCCGGCCTCTCTGCCGCGATTTCTAAGGCTGACTAAGACAACAACACCCCCGGCGGCTCCCGTGTCCGTCAGGGGTGTTTATTTACAGTTCATCAACTTTTAGGCCGGTGGCCACAGGTCGCTGAACAATGTCGGATTATTGTCCGTATCGGCTTCTGGTCCGGTGATAGCTCCCATATAGCGAAGATAGGTATCGTAGCTTATCCTGTATTCCGGCTCTATATACCGCCGCCATACCGCCTTATAGCATCTTGACTGGTTCCCCGGTTCATAATGCTTCGCTGTGATGGCTTTTATTTTCTCTATTCTTGCCAACGTGCTCTTGTATCGCCTTTTTTTTGCCATGCGCCGATTTTTTTCTACCTTTGCTCCGTCATCATCCTTTTACTTTGGACTGCGCGCCGGCGGCTGGTTTTTCCATCCCGCCGGCGCACTCTTTTTTATCCCCCCGCAGTGCCGTTCCCCACCGGTTCGTCAACATCCGTTATCCCCAGCGGTATGCTCACCCACGCCCCCGTCTTGGGGTTCTTGCGCTGCGCCCGGATATAACGGCGGGTCATGCTCGGCTGGTAGCTTTCCTCGATTATCTTAACCCCCTCCAGGAACTGCTCGTCTCCGCTTTCCTCTGCCATCTTCCGCAGCTGGAGCACGCGGCTGGCCTTCAGGTTACCCTGGCCGTCCCGGCTCAGCAACCGCAACACCGCATTCACCAGTGCCTTGCTCTTGTCGTCCGTCGCAAGGCTCTCTATATACCCGCGCACCATCGCTATCCCGTCCTCCACCGTGTCCCGGTACCCGTCCACGGTGTTGACACCAAGGGTCAGGCGCAGGGTGCTGTCGCTGTTCGTGAACGTGTGGCTGTACTGCCCGCCGTCCTTGGTGCCGAACAATTCCGCTTTCATCTCCAGTATGGCCGCGAAGTTCCCGAATACCGTGTCTTTTACGGCCTTGATTTCCCCGCTCAGGTTCAGCAGCTCCGGAATTGCCTGCACCAGCTCCGCATCCACCATTTGCGCGTAGCTCTCCCGCTGCTGCCTCCTCTGTTCCGCTGCCTCCTTTTTCGCTTTCTCTGCCTTGTACGCTTCCCATTCTTCCCGCTCTTTAGCGGTCATCGTTACTTGTTCACTCATTGTTTAATCTCTGTTTAATTGGTTGTTTAATGTTTCTTTTTGAATTGATATTTTGCTCCCTTCTGCAGGTTCGGCGAGTAATACCCTTTCGCCGGATAGGTCCCGTTGCGCCGGTGGCTCTCTTGAGCCCGCTTGCTCGTATGCGCCTGACACTCCCGCATGAATTGCGCCGTCTTACTCAGCCCCATGCGCCGGGCCCACCTTACCACCGTCCGCGGAGATACGCCTGAAATCAGGCTGCAAATCTCGTTCGACATGTGCGGAAAATGACACCGCAGCCACACCCGCCGCTCCTCCGTCAGCTCTATTTTGTTCGGCTGAGGCTTACGAAGACCGATTTTGTGCGCCTGCATATACACCGCCCACACACTCCTGCCGAAATGAGCCGCAAGTTCCGGACCCGTCTTGATCTTGTACAGCGCACGCAGTTCCGCGTTGCACTCCTCTGTCCACTCTCTCATCGGCTCATCAGTTTAGTGTCGGGTCAAATCGCTTTGGCGCTTTGCCGTCGCAAAGAATTTCGCCCCCGGCGGTGTAGTGCTGCATCAGCAACGCGTCCGTCAGCGCATCGACCGCCCGGGAGTCCTTGACCTTGTTGTTGAATGTCGCTATCAGGTTGCGCAGACGCTCCCTCGGTATCTTGTTGAATTCGCCGTACCCGCTGGCGCGCATCGCTATCCCCTTGATTCTGGATAGGCTCTCCTCCTGCCCGGTTTCCCGTAGCCAGCCGCCGATCGCCGCGATCACCTGCTTGCGCAGTTTGTCAAGTCGTGCCGTGCCCTGCTTCTCGTCCACCTGTGCGCTCAGCTTTCCGCAGATGTCTATGAGCTGGTGTTGTGTCAGGTCGCGGCTGCTCTCAACTCCCCAGCTTGCCAGGATCGCCCGCTTCGCTTCATCATCAAGCCCCAGAACTGTGCAAAGGGTATGATATTTTTTCAGCAAACCGCGGTGAATTTCGTCCATTGTCTTATTTTCTCTTGCCATGATTCTGTTATTTGACATGTCGTGCAAGCCGAATGCAGAACCGCACTTGTGCAGGTTATGCTGAGACGCCGCCGACATCGTAAGTTTACTTAATTTGTTCGGCCCAGTAGTCATTTGCTCCCTGTTCCCAGATTATGAAGTCTTCGCCGCCCTCGCCTTTGTCCCGGTCCTCGAAGCGGGTTGTTACAAATGCCTTGAAGCCCTCGACCTTGATTTTTATGTCGGCGTCATAGCGCACACGGTCGCCCATGTCGCCTTTGGGGTTGCCGTTCTTTTCCTGGCTTATGAAGATAAACAGCTTGCCCGGAAAGTCATTTTTTAGCTTCTTGAAGCTGCTTCGGTTAAGTCCGTCCAGATATTGCAGACTGTCGATTACCACAATGTCGGGGCTTTTCCGCTTTGACAGCCGGGCGCGTAGTTCCGGGAGTTCCTCTTTGTCCAGCAGTATTATGTTGCTGCCTGCTCCCGCCATATCCACGCGCTCCCATGCCTTTTGAAGCGATAGGCTCAGACCTTGCTCCAGACTGTCGTAAGCCACGCGACGGAAGCCGGCCAGATACTTGCAGAGCTGGAGCGTGAAAGTCGTTTTGCCGCTGCCGCTGCCGCCCCAGATTATCCAGACCCCGCGAAGCTCCGGGCGGCCGAAGCTCGCCAGGAATGGCCCCGTGAACTCTGCGGTCTCGAATTGCGCCGCCAGCACGTTTTTATTGCTTATCGCTCTGCTCATTGTTCGTTATTTTGTCTTTATACCGTAGCCTTTGGCCTCGATCATCGCGTTAAACGCTCTGCGCTTCGCCTCCACGTTCTCTGGGGTGCTTCCGGTTATTATCACGTTCAGCACTCGCGCCCCGTGCCATTTGCCGGCCTTGACAATCAGGTCGCACGTCCAGCCCTCGTCGAGCCAGTCTTTGAGGGTCTGAGGCGTCCACCCGTCTATTAGTTGTATGGTTGTGCTGTAATTCATTTTTTCGCATATTCTATTTTGCTGAACGTTGCCCGCCCGGTGTTGTGGCACTCCCATTCAAAGTCCACAACCTCGTGCTTCACGTTGTAATTTTTATGAAGTTCAAAGAGCTGCGCATCGTTCCACATCTGCGCACTCAGAGCCTTGGCACACTTTTTTGCCAGCCCCTCATTCTGTCCGAAGCTGAGAAGTGCGCGCCATGCAACATCGTCCAGATTGGCACGGGATTCTGGCATAAAAGCCACAACCACATAACTGCCGCAGTCCATTTCAACCGTTGCCCTCATTTCGCACCTCCTTTCAGCATGGCCCACACGCTACGTTTTACGCGCCTCAGGTCGCCGTCTGCCTCGTCCACGATCTTGTTTATTGCCTTGGTATCGCGCACGCCGTTGGAAACGCATACACGCGCTATGTCCTCACTGTCCGGCAGGGGCAGTTCCACGAATTTGCGACCTATGCGGCTGTAAATTTCCGCGTAGCCCTTGCGGTTCAGCCGCAGCCCTTTTTCAATCCGGGCTTTAAGGTTGCTGGTCGCGGTCAGGATTATGCCGCACTGGTCCTCAAGCTGATTATACAGGCTTATGAAAAAATAAAGCACCTGGTCGCTCAATTTGTCGGCTTCGTCTAAGACTATCAGCGGCGACTCCTTGCGCTTCAGCGTGTCCACGATATTGTCCATCATGTCGCTTACAGTGGTACCCGCTACCGTCGCGCCCATGTTCTGCAACAGCTTCGCCATGAACGTGCGCCGGTTCCAATACTCGGAGCAGACCATGTGATACACGTTGCGCCCGGCTGCCGTGTAGTTCTTTATGGCTTCCGTCTTGCCGCTCCCGGCTCCGCCGATAACTGCGGCGGTCAGTGAGTCGGCCTGCACGCTGGCAAGCGTGAATGTCATTACCTCATAGGCGCGGGTCTTGACCACCTGCCACCCGTTGGCCTCGGCGGTGCCGGTCTGGGCCGCTATGCTCCGCCACATGTCGTCGGCTATGGTGTCCCACTGTCCCGAAAGCACTTTGCTGATTGTTGCGCTGCTCACCCCGTTAAGGCTGTTGGCTGCTTTGTTTTGGCTGCCTTTTTGTCCGCAGTAGGCGCGGAGCTGGTCGGCGATCTGTTTTTTCTGTTCTGTTGTCATGTCCTTTTACATTTTGTTAAAATATTCCATAATCATTTACCTTGCGTTCTTCTGCATCTGCATGGTTCCCGGCTGTTATAGGCATCTCAACCCGTTCCACCTCCAAAGCTTCAATGTCGGCGGCGGCAAGTCTTTTGCGGCTGCGGTTGTCTTTGTGCTGCCCGCGGCTGTCCGTCAGCATGAGCCGGTCTTCCATGCACGCGCCCAGTGCCGGGGTGCCGTGGATCGGCAGCTCTGCGGCCCGCTCTATCACGCGCCGGGCTCCCTCGAAGTGGTCGCCCATGCGTCGCGCGGTCTCTGCCTCCAGCGCTTTGTTGAAGTCGCGCACCCTCTGGAGCTGCTCTGCGTCGCCGGGCTTCCGGTCGGCTAATGCCATTGGCTGCACATACTTTTCCTCAAGCATATAGCGCCGTGTGCCTGCTTCGTTCACTGCCAGAACTTGCGTCAGGTCCTCGGGGTCATACTTGACCGTCCAGCGCTCTGAGGCGTGGTCCCTGAATGTCAGGTCGAAGCAGTCATAATCACGCTTCACGCCTAAAATGGTCGGGCGAAGTCCGCAGCCCTCCAGCACGTTCTTAAAGCCGGTTTCGGCGCCGAAGTTCAACAGGTACATTTCGCGGCTCATGGGCAGACGGTGTTCCGGTTTCAGCTTCGCCAGCTTCTCCATGAGCTTGCCGATTTTCTGCGCACGCTCCAGCCGCATCATTTCATCTATCTGCGCCCGGAGTCCGGCTTCATCGGGGAAGCTGTGCCGCCTCTTGTTCAGCGCCTCGCTGTTCGGCTGCCGCATCGGGTCTGTCGTTACGCCATAGCCGCCCCAGTTCGGGCACAGTTGGCAGTAGGTCGTGTTAAGGTGGTTGAAATATGGCTCTACGGGCTTCGATTTTGCGTTGTGCGCCTGTGCCGGTATCACCTTGTCGCCTAACACTGCGTACAGGTCCGTCATGGTCTTTATCGCGTAGCGGTCGCTCTGCACCTGGTTGTAGCGCAGCATTTCGCCGGTCAACTCTCTGCTGTGGATCGCGGCGTTCCTTAATGCCGTTTTTATCAGTTCCGGGCACTCATGGTCGCCGACGGCGTAGCCCATAGGATAATCTACACACGGGTCAAGCACCACCACGATTGTAAGGCGGTTGGTGTAGGTCGTTATGTTGTGTCCCTTGCTGTCCGTCTTGGTTTTCTGATACAGCAGCTCGACCGTCCAGCCGTCAAGCGAACACATCAGGAACGGGGCGGTCGGGCGGCGGCGCTTCACCTGCATGGTCTTGCGGTTCCGGAAGTTGGTAACGCCTAACCGCCCGGCGGCTGCCTCTAATTGCAATTTCTCGCGCCATACTCCCACGGCGGCCGCTGTTATCTCTTTCCAGCCCAGTGCCCGGGCTTTCACGTTGTAGGCTTTCGCCACCACAGTGTCCTGCACGTTGTTGGGGTTGCTTATCAGCGTGGCGAGATAGCCGGTTTGTTCATCGGTCAGCACCTTGCCGGCGTTGCCGTTCAGGAATTTGCCGGATATGAAGCACACATAACCGTCGCGCACATACTCGGCGCATTTCATTTGCAGCCTCCGGGGGCTGCCGGGCAGCGAATGGGGGAAGCGGTCGGCAAGTCGCGGAAGCGCTGCCGCCGCACGCGCCCAGAACTCTTTGCCGGCGACTGCCTTTTTGCCGGTGCGCTGCCGCTTACTCACATGAGCGTCCCAGCAGCGCCGGAAAGCGTTCATTATCGCCGCGTTGCTCGCGTACTCCAGCACTTTGTCTTCTGGCAGGTTCCGCCCGTCGGCAAGCGTGTAAGTCTGGTAAAAATTTAAGGCTGCGCCGTCAGGTTCCACAGTGTCTATGAACTCCCGGCTCTCGGCCTGCTCTTGCAAATCGGGGTAACGCTTGTAAACCTCCGTCCGCCATTTCAGCGGCAGACTCTCAACGGCATACAGCGCAGTCCGCCCGTTGCCGCCTTTTTGCACCTGCTGCACTCGACCACGGCGCACCAGATTGTTAAGATTGGCGGTCGTTATGATACGCCCGGTCAGTTCCTCAAACGTGACACATGTTTTTCCGTTGATTATTTCCATACCTTTTACTATCTTTGTCATTAATTTAATCTTTAAACACTATGGCAACCGAAGTCAATTTCTACGCTTACTTTTACGCTCAAGACGAGACAAAGAAAGCTCAAGATCAATTAAAAGAGTTTTTACAAGCGTCAACCCCTCTGCTATCCCATTTTGGCATCCTCTGCAAGGTCCTTTGGGAAATGCACCCTCTTGCGCCCGAACCCAACTGCCTACAGCATTCATATCCCAGCGCAGAATGTCTTGAATTACCTTTCTCGTTTCAGTATCTGAATCTTGACCACGCTCTGCGCAAAGTCGGGCTATTGAAGGCCTTGCTTTCCGATCTCGCGCGTGAGGCTTACCTTGATTTCGATTGCGAGTACCATCTCGACGATCTACCCGATTAAGCTCGTACTTGCTCTTTTTCCCCATAGCTCATAGACTTTCAGCATAAAGTTGAATTTCACTAAAACGGGGCAGGTCCTTGCACTCCTCGTGCAATACCTCGCGCCCCTTGTGGCGTACTATAACCTCCCCGGTCCCCTTGTACCACACCAGCACCGCCCCGTTCGGCCATTCCTGGCGCATTACCTCGCGCCCGTCCTCGGTCGTTTCGTGCAGCGTCTCACATGCCGGACAGTGCACCATCGGCACCCCGCCATACTCATTGACTGCCGTAAAGCGGATTTTTCTGGCTTTCTCGCTGTCTCTGCGTCCGGTCAGCGCCAGATATACCGTCTTTTTCTCTACTTTGAACACTCGCGCAAGCTTAGCCCGCGCTTCCTCACTCACTTTGATGTAATTGGTCGTCGTTCTCATTGCCTTTTTACATTCGTTTCTAACTGTTTTTTACTCTGTGCTTCCATTGCTTTTTTCCCCCTTTTTTCGTATCTTTGGGAGCCGTTACCTCAGGAACACGCCGCAAAGATAATACGCAATTGCGTAAATTAAAAACATTTTGAAACAAATTTTGCGCAAAAGCGCATTTTTAACATCTGCTATGTCAATTAATCAGCGATTCAAACTAATCATTAGAGACCTGTTTAATAACAATAAAAGTGCCTTTGCATCAGCAATTGGTGTAACCCCGTCCGTCATTGAGAATATTGTAGGTAAACGACAAGGTAAGCCATCGTTTGATGTATTAGAGAAGGTTTGCGCAATTGAGCAAATAAATACACAATGGCTCCTAACAGGTAAAGGCGATATGATGAAAACGAAACGTGCAAATAACAACATTTGCTTTTCTCAAGCTCCTGTCTTAGACTGTAAAGATACAAATATAATTCAATATACACAAGCCGATGCCCATGAAAAAGATGCCATCCCCCTCATTCCCGCTAAAGCCATGGCCGGATTCTTCACCGGCGAAGTAATCATCAACCGCTCCGACTGCGAGCTCATACGTGTACCCGGCGTTAAAGCCGACTTCGCTATCCCCGTCAGCGGCGACAGCATGACTCCTCTCTACCACTCCGGCGACCTCGTTATCTGCCAGTTCGTAAACCTCTCCGACATGTTCTTCCAGTGGGGTAAGGTGTATGTCATCAACACCAATCAGGGCGTCCTCATCAAAAAAGTCCGACCCGGCAGCTCAAAAAACACCATCACGCTCATCTCCGAAAACTCCGACTACGACCCCATCTCTCTACCCCTCTCCGACATATACCAGATTGCCCTCGTTAAAGGTCTCGTGCGCATCATCTGACCGGTACTCCAACTCGTGCACCCCACATACCCCCCCCTAAGGGGCCAAAATAGGCCGTTTCACGGTTTTTTTACCCCTTTTTGAGCCATTAAACGCATTTAACACTCATTATCAGCTACTTAAACGATTCCTAAGGGTATTTTTAACGATACGCGTTTTGGTATTAAAGGGGTGTTTATCGCTTCAAAATCGCCGTTTTTGCCGCCGATTTTGTCCCTATGGGGGTCTATACCTATGCGCCAATGACCACCCAAATGACTATCCAACTGACCATCCAACCCAATTTTTTAGACGAAACGTGCACGATTTGTCCCCCTCTTTTGCCCCCTTTTCACTCCCACGGAGGCACCCCGCAGCCACCCCGTTTAACACCCGATTTAACACCCCGTGAACACCCCGCTCCCCCGCGCTTCCCTCTCCCTGATGGGCCCGCACCCCTCGCCGCTCCCTGACCCGCCGCCCGCACCGCCACAATCCCCCGCAAACGCCGTAAACGCCTTATTTCGCGCCCTCTGCCCCTCCGCGAGCCACTGACACACCCGCACAACGAAAGCGGCCACACAGCCGGCAAAAACCAGCCATGCAGCCACACGTTATTAAAGCCAATTAAAGCCCGATTAAAGCTCCGTTAAACACCGATTAAACGGACGGCCCCAAAAATTCAACTCCAATTCAACCAAATTCAACTTTTTGCACGTTTCGTTTTTCCGCGCCGACCACTCCCCAACGCCCACAACCCACTGAAAACCAACAATATTCAGCCGCGCCCGACATTCACACCGTTGCTCGCTTCATTTTCATGCCCATACATTTTACACAAATAAAATACAAAGATATTCTTTCATCACACCCCAAGAACTAACATTTCATTGCTTAGAGCCGGCTATTAGTAAGATCGTTGAGATTCACGCTCTTTGGAGTTCCTATAAACATTGCTTACTTTATTGCGTCCGAAAGACCATGATATTCTGAATGTGAACGCATGAGAATGTACGTCATTACGGGTATTCACGACATAATTGTTATAGGATGCTTTCGATTTTGTGATATTCCAACCGAAAGGATCGTTTACTGCGAGTGCGAGATTCAGACGGTTGTTGAAAAGAGAGTATCTGATATCGCAGCCAATAAGCGAGATTGACGAATAACGTATCATCCGGTCTTTCCATGGGAAATAATGGCTGAATCGGAGATTGAATATCAGTGTCTTCTGCCTGTTCAGCATCCATGATGTATTCAGTTCAAGCTTGCCGCTCCAACCATGATCGTTTGCCTCCTTGAAATCTGGCACTTTGGATTTTGCGACCGAATAGAATACTTCGCCGCCAACCTTGAAGTTCCACCATGAGAACAGCGAGCGGCTGTAGGAAGCATACAGACCTGTCTTGTTGGTGTTGAGGCAATTCTCGGGAAGTGTGTACTGGCTTCCATCGGCATTGAATCTCGTTATGTTGCCTATGGCATTATGGTTGTATGAGTTGTAAAGCACTGCATAAATGCCTTTGAAACTATAGTTGATCTCTGCGTTATGAGAGATGCTCGGGTCAAGATCCGGGTTACCGGAGAACCAGTCGCTTACAGTGGTATAGTATCTGAAGGGATTGAGGTCTCCGAAATTAGGACGAGTTATGCCCATGGAATAGGAAAGAGAGAAACGGCCCGCTTTCTGCGAGTTCCAGCTCAGGTTGAGTGAGGGGAACAGATAACCGTAACTTTTATCATGACGCAAATTGTCAATCAACTGTATTCCCTTGACATCGGTATGCTCATAACGTAATCCGAATTTACCGAAGAATGAATTGGAAAAACTCTTTTCCGCGCTGACATAGACGGCAGCAGTCTTTTCGTAATATTTGAAGGTATTGCTTTGCAATGTATTGGTGACCCGGTTTCCATCCAGTAAATCGGAGACTTGAAGGTCTGTATTGTTATTGACACCCGTATATGCAGCTCCGGCATCTAATCTGAACGCGGAAAACGGCAGAGCGGCATCAAGTTTTACTGAATGGATACGGTATTTGTTTGTACCGTCATCTGTAAGCCTTGTAGGGTCGTTCTCATCCTGCCATGTCGTGACATCTGAAAAAGACCGGGTATGTCGATTGAAGAAATTATAAGTAAGGCTCAGCAACTTGCCTTTGGAGTCGATAGACCAATCGCCGAAAGCTGTAAGCGTGATCGCATTGTTCGGTTTAGCCGGTGAGAGATTATGAGAGTAATAAGCCACACCGTTATCTATTGTTTCATCCAACATATTGCTTTTGAACCTCATGGTGCTGAAGTTGACGATTGCTCCTGCGCTGATACGGTCATTGAACTTGTATTTGAACAGTCCATTTGCACCGAGGGAACGGTTTGTGAAATGATTGGTGCGGTCGGATGTGCGCACATAGTCGGAGAATGTATATGTTCTGTCGAGATCGTTTATCCCTTTCATATCCTGCCAGCTCACATCAGCCGAAAGCTCTACCTTTCGGGTGGAATGACTGACGTTACCTCCGAGAAGGTAGCTGAAATCCTCGCGTACCGTTCCGTTACCCCACAGGTTGCCGCGTGTGCCGAGAGCTTCATTTCGGGTGGTTATGCTGATGTAGGCTACATTCGTGGCGGCGGCATATTTGGCAGGAGGTGTTGTAAGGAGTTCTATCTTCTCGATGCCGGAAGCCTGAAGATTTTTCAAACGCAGGGCGATTGCCTCGCCGGGCATTTCAAGAAGATATCCGTCGACGATGTATTTCACGGATGTTTTGCCGGCAACACTGACCAGATCGTTAGTCACAGACACGCGGGGGATTCTGTCAAGTATCTGCACAGCGTTCAAACCAAGAGCGTAAGGGTCGTCCTTTGTGAGATAGATTATGCGGTCAGGAGCTTGTTTAAGAACAGGACGACTCGCCACAACGACAACCTCATTAAGTTCAAATTCGCGTTCCCAATTTGCGGGTACGGAATCATTTGTTTCCTGGGCGGAAAGGCACATAGAGAGTGCTGCTGTTCCTAAGAGCAGCATACGGAGTATATTCATAATGAGAAATTGCTATAGTATTATTTGAAGGCTTTTTCCTTGCCCTTTATGAAGAAGAATGCGTTTCCTTTATACTGTTGGAGTCCAATGTCAATAGTTTCTCCGTTATTGACTATCTTCAGGGAAGTATATCGACCGCCCTCTCCCTCTTGTTCAAAAGATTTTGCGGCTCGCGGATTATCCTCGCACAAAGCGTTTTCAATAATCTTTATGATTCCCGGATTATTTGTTATATGCAGACTGCGATAATATATGCCGTCAGCTCTTGAAATTGAAGTTCTGACAGTTTTCTCTTTGTTGTATCGTCCGTCAAACAATTGCTCTACCGCGAGGTGTGGCGGCTTCGCCATAGCTGCTATGGATGACAATAAGAATATCAGAATGACTAAAAGATGTTTCATTGTTCAATGTGGTTTATAAAATTTTCGACCTGTTCCTGTTCCCGGATTTCCAGTTTTGCGACATGTCTCAGGAATTCATCTGCCAGTTCCATGTCGGATTTAACTTGCTGCACTGAAAGTTCCTTATCAACTTTTTGCCCATTGGCATAAGCGATATAAATTCCGGATGAGTTATCATTGACAGTACTGTTATTGAAAAGAGCTATACCTACGGCAAACAATATGGTTACGGATGCCGCTATGCCAACCGTGACACTACGATTTAACCAGCCGAATCTTCTGTTGGTAGATTTTTGTGAATCCACCGGAATGGAAATACCCATCAGCATTTTTACCTCATCTATGCAAGGCGAGGAATAAGGCATTTTTCCAAGCACATATTGCAGTTCGGTTTCCTCAAGAACCGTCAGTTGGCAGTCCATATACAAACGGCAGAGTTGCTCGGTCTCCTGTAATGTCAGCTTAACATCATGCTCTTTCATCTGTCGAGTAGTTTGTAATTATCACGTATCTTTCTTCTTGCGCGGCTCATATTCATTCTTACGGCTTCAACCGACATGCCGAGGTTTTCGGCGATTGCATCGTACTCCATACCGCCATGCGTGACGAGAGAGTATATGCGTCTCTGAACATTGGTGAGTCCGGCGGTAAGCAACGATTCATACCTATCCATGTCCTCAAACGAGAAAGGCTTGACTTCCAGACTGTCCGTATCGGTTTCGTCCAGCGGGTAAGTCTTTGGTTTGCGGAGTTTGTCGATACAGATATTCCTGAGTACGGCAAACAGTTTGCTGCGTACCTCGGTTCCCGTTTCGGCACCTCCGTTTCTCCACAGGTTGAAGAATGTGTCCTGCAAGGCATCTTTGGCATCCTCATCGTTCTTGAGGAATCCCAAAGCGCTTCTGTGAAGCTTGTCACGAAGTGCCAAAAATGAGGATGTCAGATTGTCTGTTTTCATTGCTTACATTATAGATACGAAAAAAAACGCCAAACGTAACCGCGTCCCCCTTAATTTTCTCTAAATATCTCTGAATTCAAAAATTTCTCAATATGTCAGCAAGTCAAAAAAGTACATTAAAATTCTCAACTGGCAAGCTCCAAAGTATATTAAATTTTCTTCGGCCTGCTTTCGTAATCTTGCTGAGACATGATGTGGCGGCTATCCCAACCTGCTGCTCACGTTCTATCCCGTCCTCGGCATTGTATATGCACTATCTATTCCCAATCGTTCTTATGGATATAATTAAAGCTTATGAATATCAGGATTTTGTGATATTTTTGCAATATGAATTTTGAACATACGAAATACGACATAATCAACTCTGATGAAACTCAATTTATCAGTGATATAAAGGCGATTTATATATCGCCAGCAAAAAGCATATCAAGCCACTGACATTTATCAGGTTGTCAGCAATTTGCTTGTAGGAAGACAAAAGCGCTCAGATAACATATGAGGATGTCGGACAAATGGATATGTATATTCGTATGTACGATGAATTGAATAGCAGAAATAGAGCGTCAAAAGGAAATCTTCGCTTTACAGACAGGCAAGCAGCATTAAACAGAATTATACATGCAATAGAGTGTTAACTTATGTCAGTCCGCACATCTCACTTCCGGGAACAAAAAACAACGCTTAACAACATTAAATTGAAAAGCCAACAGGCCACAACGGTAATAAATACAGCCCCTAAGACAAGCATGATGACATTGGGCACTTTGAATGATGCTTTGCAACAAAAAAAATCCTCTTCCGAACCATTTTGCTTGCAAATAGCATAATTTTGTTGCATATTTGCATGACAAATCCATTAAGCATGGCACTTATTATTCCAACACATTATAAACAGAAACTGCTGTCGGAGACTACCGAAACAGCCATAAAAACCATCAAGGACACTTTTCAACGCCGCCTCGCCGAGGAGCTTAACCTGCGCCGTGTCACAGCACCGCTATTTGTTATGTCGGGCACCGGGCTTAATGACGACCTCAACGGCGTGGAACGTGCCGTAAGCTTTCCGGTAAAGCACCTCAACGACCGCAAAGCCGAAGTCGTACATTCTCTTGCCAAGTGGAAAAGAGTAAAACTTGCCGCTTATGACATTGCCCCCGGTTACGGACTTTATACTGACATGAACGCCATTCGTGCAGACGAAGACCTTGACAATCTTCACTCTCTGTATGTTGACCAATGGGACTGGGAAAAAACCATTCTCCCCGAAAACCGCACTCTTGATTACCTCAAACAAACTGTCAGGTCCATCTACTCCGTAATCAAGGAAATGGAGCTGATGATTTACCGGATGTTTCCCCACATCACGCCGCGCCTTCCGCAGGAAATCACCTTTATCCACGCCCAGGAGCTTCTTGACCGTTACCCCAACCTCTCCCCTTCCGAACGGGAGTCACAGGCAGCAAAGGAGCACGGTGCCATATTCCTTATCGGCATAGGAGCCGAGCTTAGCAACGGCGAGCCCCACGACGGACGAGCGCCCGACTACGACGATTGGTCCACGCCCAACAGCGATGGCTACAAAGGACTCAACGGAGACATTATAGTATGGGATTCTGTGCTTGACCGAGGTGTGGAACTCTCATCAATGGGCATTAGGGTCAGCACAGAAAGCATGCGATACCAGCTCAAGGCACGCAACGCCGAAAACCGCAAGAATCTCAACTTCCACCGCATGCTTCTCAATGGTGAGCTTCCACCCTCCATCGGCGGTGGAATAGGCCAGAGCCGTCTCTGCATGTTTCTTCTCCAGAAAGCCCATATCGGGGAAGTACAGGCCTCTATATGGCCCGATGACCATTTAGATACCCTCAATGCCGCCGGCATCTATCTCCTCTAACCATTGCATGCGATTCAAAATATGAAAAACACTTTCTAAGAAAACCGTCGGAATCAATCGCTGATCCCGACGGTTTACTTTATGCTTGGTTGTTTTCTGCCTTATCAGCTGAGCTGGGCAAGAGCTGCGGCAATGCGCTTCATCGCCTCTCGTATATTGTCATCAGATGTGGCATAGCTCAGTCTTATATATCCGGGAAGACCAAACGCCTCTCCGTCAACAGTTGCCACATGTCCTACTTCCAGAAGATACAAAGCCAGATCCGAAGCATTGTTTATCACCCGCTCCCCGTATCGTTTGCCAAAGAGAGATGACACCTCCGGGAACAGATAGAATGCTCCTTGCGGATTGTTCACTTTCAGTCCGGGTATCTCCGAAGCAAGCTTGACAACCAGATTGCGCCGGCGCTCAAAAGCCTGACGCATCTCCTCAACGCATTCCTGAGGCCCGCTATAGGCCGCTTCAGCCGCTTTCTGGGCTATTGACGACGGTCCGCTTGTGTACTGGCTCTGAAGCTTGGTAACTGCCTTTGCAAGCTCTACCGGAGCACAGCAGTAACCTATGCGCCATCCGGTCATGGCATAAGCCTTTGACACTCCGTTTATCACCACTACACGGCCTGCGAGTTCAGGAAATGTAGCCATGGATGTATAGTTACCCGTGAAGTTGATATGGCGATAAATCTCATCGCTGAGCACCAGTATTTCAGGATAATCCTTGAGCACATCCACAAGATCCTGAAGCTCCGATTTGGAATAAACGCTGCCGGTAGGATTGGATGGCGAGCACAGCATCACCATGCGTGTGCGCGGTGTAATGGCATCACGCAGCTGTTGCGGCGTGATTTTGAAATCCTGTTCTATGCTTGCAGGCACTTCCACTGTCACACCCTCGGCCAATTTCACCATCTCCACATAGCTCACCCATGCCGGAGTGGGTATTATCACCTCATCTCCGGGATTTATGGCACACAGTATCACATTGCATAAGGCCTGCTTGGCTCCGTTCGACACCACAATCTGCTCCGGAGCCACAGCCACGCCCTCCGTAACACGGATATTTTCGGCAATAGCCTTGCGCAGCGACATATACCCCGGCACAGGAGAATAAAACGAGAAGTTATCATCAATCGCCTTTTTTGCCGCCTCCTTTATATGATCGGGAGTATTGAAATCAGGTTCGCCTACCGATAGATTGATCACATCCACGCCGGCAGCACGCAGCTCGGCACTTTTCTGCGACATGGCAAGAGTTTTAGAAGGCGAAAGCGCCTTGATTCTGTCTGAGAGATTAATGGCTTGCATATTATATTGTATATTACTATGTGTTGTTATTTTTAGTTATGTCCTGTTAGTATGGTTTTTATGTCATTCAGTTTGTTCAGGGCCGCCATAGGGGTGAGATTATTGATGTCGGTACTGAGTATCTCGTCACGTATTTGGGACAATACCGGATCATCAAGCTGAAAAAACGACAGTTGCACTCCGCTGCCTCCTTCGCCCATAGCCGCCAGTTTGGGTGCGCTCTCGCCGCCGCTCTGCTGCGAGTTGATTGTTTCAAGATGCTTCAGCACCTGCGAAGCACGGTCCACAATTGCCCGGGGCATACCCGCGAGTTTTGCCACATGAATACCGAACGAGTGTTCGCACCCGCCGCTCACGAGCTTGCGCAGGAACACCACCTTGCCCTCAATTTCTTTCACGGCCACATTATAGTTGGCAATACGCTTGTAGGTCGAAGCCATTTCGTTAAGCTCGTGATAGTGGGTTGCAAAAAGCGTTTTGGGATGCATGCTGCCGTGCTCGTGTATATACTCCACTATGGCCCATGCTATGGATATGCCGTCGTATGTGGAAGTGCCGCGGCCAAGCTCGTCAAACAATATGAGCGACCGCTCGCTCATGTTGTTGAGTATCGATGCCGCCTCATTCATCTCCACCATAAACGTGGATTCACCGAGCGATATGTTGTCGCTCGCCCCCACGCGGGTGAATATCTTGTCCACCACACCTACGTGCGCGCTCTCTGCCGGCACGAAGCTCCCTATCTGCGCCAGAAGCACTATCAGGGCTGTTTGGCGCAGAAGTGCCGATTTACCCGACATGTTTGGGCCGGTGATCATCATTATCTGGGTGGAGTCATTGGCAAGACGCACCGAATTGGTGATATACGGCTCTCCCGGAGGCAACTGCCTTTCTATCACCGGATGCCTCCCTTCAGTAATGCTCACCTCAAGCGAGTCATCCACTACCGGACGGTTGTACTTGTTCTCAAGAGCCACGCGGGTCAAGGCAGTCAGGCAGTCGAGACGGGCCAGCAGATTGGCATTGAGCTGAATGGCATGGATGTACTCCGCCACCGCAGCCACAAGCTCATTGTATAGCCGTGTCTCTATGATTGCAATTCTTTCCTGCGCTCCGAGTATCTTTTCCTCATACTCCTTTAGTTCAGGGGTGATATATCGTTCCGCATTTACAAGTGTCTGTTTCCTTATCCAGCTTTCAGGCACCTTTGAGCGGTGAGTATTTGTAACCTCGATATAGTAACCGAACACATTGTTGTATCCGATTTTAAGACTTGATATGCCTGTGGCCTCGCTTTCGCGCACCTGAATCTTCATGAGATAGTCCTTGCCGCTGTAGGCTATGGCACGCAATTCGTCCAGTTCTGCATCCACGCCGTTTCTTATCACCGGTCCGCGGTTGAGTGCGGACGGCGCATCAGGCTCCAATTCTTGCTCTATGCGTTCGCGTATGGCCACGCATGGCGCAAGTTGCTCACCGATAGCCACAATAGCCGATTCCCCACTCTCCATGCAAATGCTCTTGACTGGCTCTATCGCAGCCAGTGCGCTGCGCAATGTCACAAGCTCACGCGGTGTCACTCGACCCACAGCCACCTTTCCTATAAGTCGCTCAAGGTCGCCTATCTGTTCAAGCAGCGATTTCAGCTCCTCCCGGCTGTCAGGATGACGGAAAAAATACTCCACCACATTCAGACGCGCATTGATGGCGGCCACATCTTTGAGCGGGAAAAGCATCCACCGTCTGAGCATGCGCGCTCCCATCGGGGTTACAGTGCGGTCTATCACATCCAGCAGGCTGCGCCCCTCGTCGCTCATGGCATCCACAAGCTCAAGATTGCGCACCGTGAACCGGTCAAGCCTCACATAACGCTGCTCCTCTATGCGGCTTAGCGATGCTATATGCGAAGTTTGGGTATGCTGGGTAATGTCAAGATAATGAAGTATTGCCCCGGCTGCCACTATGGCACCGGGCATATTGTGTACGCCGAACCCTTTCAGCGAATTGGTCTGAAACTGTTTCAGAAGCCTGTCTTTGGCCGACTCCGGGGTATACACCCAGTCGTCAAGCTCAAACATCAGGTAGCGGTTGGTCAGCTCTCCCTCAAGGTCGCGTTTTTTGCCATGCTCCACAAGCAGTTCCTTCGGAGCAAAATTGGCAAGCAGCTTGTCAACATAATCCATGCTCCCCTCAGCGGCAAGAAATTCGCCGGTGGATATGTCAAGAAATGCCACACCCACCTTGCCTCGCGCTGCCGAGTGTACGGCTGCAAGAAAATTATTCTCCTTGTGCTGAAGTATATTGTCGTTGATTGACACACCGGGAGTCACCAGTTCCGTGATTCCGCGCTTCACGAGCTTGTTCTTTACCGTCTTGGGGTCTTCAAGTTGCTCGCATATCGCCACCCGCTTGCCGGCACGCACCAGTTTGGGCAGATACGAGTCAAGAGCATGATGCGGAAATCCTGCGAGTTCCACGCTTGATGCGGCGCCATTGGCTCGCCGGGTAAGTGTGATACCCAGTATTTCAGAAGCTGTTATGGCATCATCCGAAAATGTTTCATAGAAATCACCTACACGAAACAGCAATATAGCATCGGGATGTTTTCCTTTCATCTCGATATACTGTTTCATCAAAGGTGTTTCAACAATCTTCTTTGCCATAGCCTCATCGCTTAAATCACCCCCAAAGTTAGCAATTTTCCCTCAATTGCTAACCAACCTCACCACTCAATCTTCAACAACTTCATTTATAATTTTCACCCACCTCGGGCCTATCGTATTGATTGAGTATCGCATAGATTTGGCGTATGCCATTTCCGACATTCTTTCATCCCCTATCTCTCCTTTCGTAATGGCCTTTAATATCTTGACAAACTTCCTGTTGTCATCCATCTTAACCAATATTCCTCCCGATTCTTCAATCACACTCTTCACCCCATCCGACACATTAAATGCCACAGGAACCACCCCATATCGCATAGCTTCAATAAGACACATTCCCAGCCCCTCAAATTTTGATGTCAGAGCCAAAAATTTTGCGTCTTTATAGTATGTTTCAGGCGTCTCGGTATATCCGCGAAAATCCACATTTTCTATCTTGTGTCTTGATACAAGCTCTTTCAATTCATCCAGAGATTCTCCATCGCCCACAATCACCAGTTTCCAGCCGTTTTTGTTTTTAACCCTGCGCCACAGATTGAGCAGCAAATCCACTCTTTTCTCCTCGCATACTCTGCCCACAAAAAGTATCTCATCTTTTCTCTCATCCCACTTAAGTGGTTTCACCGACTCATATTTTTGTGGCAATGGATTTGACACAGCTATCACATATACCTTGTTGACTATGTCATAATATTTATTGTACGACGACACATATTCATCGCACAACAGCACCGTGCGGGCACTCTCAGCTGAAATCCGCTGATGCCCTTTTTTGAATGTATCCAATAAGTTGTTATACTCCTTGCACCGGTTGAACATCATTTTTATGCGCCATTTCCGCTTAACGGAGCGTGAAGCTGCCTTTACAGCCGGCATGTTCCAGAATATATGTTTTTCATACATCGGCATACCGTGCAGGCATGAAATTACGGGCACCTTTCTGTTCCTTTCAGCATTGAATATTATATCAGATATATGCAGGAACATCCCCTGATTGATTATCACGCCGATATTCAACCGCGCCACAAGTTCATTGAAAAACGCAATATTTTTGTCATAATCTTCCCCCGGAAACACAAACGATTGTTCTATGCCATTAGGTTTTGTCACCTCCGGAATCTCCGATAACGACAGTGTATAAATCCGGAAATATCTGCACAGATATTCCACGAGCGTATTGGTAACAGACTCTATCCCACCCTTTCCGGGATAGATGTTTAGAACAAACAGAATGTTTTTCATAGGTTCATGTATCGCGGTTCAATATTATCGGCTCTTACTTACCAAATGCCGATAATAATTGCCCCATGTGTATTTGATTCTTTTCAGGCGTAACCATGTGCTGAACCCTACTTGCCGCACCGACACTGTTACATCGCTCAGCAATCTGTCGCGCAACTGCATCACATGCTCATATTCCTTGGGGTCACCACCGTGATAATACACATAGTTCTTGAGCACAAAAATAGCATCACGCATTATTCGCTTGTATAATTCCTGCTTCTGCTTGGCTGTAAATCCGGCAAACCCCTGCACAAATTTTATACGGCCAAGTTCCGCACCCATCAGATCCATCTTGTTTTTGAACTTGCACCCCGATTGCGTTATGCTTCCGGTACGCAAGCAATAATAGTAATATGGAAAATGAACATGCGCCACTCTGTCGCATTGGGTCATCCATTTATAAACAATGGCATGGTCCTCATAAAATTGCCCTTCGGGGAAATTTTTGTCTGACAGAAACGATGTTTCAAACAAGCGCACGCAAGATGAAGATGTCAGTTTACCCATCAATATACCGTACGACACCTCTTTGCCATCACTCAAAGTCACTTCTTTTGTCCGAGTGGAATCTGTTTTGCGTTCGCCATTGTCATATACCAGTTCAAAATCACAAAACGCGGTGGAAGCTCCGGTTGTTGTCACTGCATATACAAGACTCTCAAACATATGAGGATCAACATAATCGTCGCTGTCCACAAACCCGATGTATTTTCCACGGACAAAACGCTTCCCAAAATTCCTGGCCTCGGGAAGACCGCATTTTTCATTCACCACCACACGCACATTCTCGTGATTTTCGCTGAATTTTTCACACAGAGCCAACGAGCCGTCGCTGCTGCCGTTCTCCACCAAAATCACTTCCATCTTGTCAGCAATGGTTTGTTGCAGAAGCGACTCAACGCATCGGGTCAAATATGACTCTACATTGTGTACAGGCACAATAACCGACACTAACGGTTTTTCTATCTTTTCCATATCCTCTATATACGGTCATTCTTCTCAGTGAGCAGAAACGGGAATATATGCCAGAAAAACTTGTTTATGCGCTGCAGCTTATATTCTCTTTCAGTAGCACCGAGTCTTTCTTTCATTGACCCGAATATTTCAGCTTTTAATTCCGGAGAATAATCCCATCGGCGTACTTGCTTCATGAACAGCCCGTGACGCATAGCCTTGCGGTATGCTCCGATTCTGAAGTGCTGCTCAATATACTGCATCACCTTGATATCCTCAAGCTTCACATTACCGCTTATCATCCCTTTGCGGGTGGCATTATTGTTATGCATACGGTAGATATTCAGCTTTTTATACACTTCTATCGTCTTATGATCCTTAAGCATCATTGTCCAGAAAAGCCAATCGCCTGCATTGCGCATCTTACCGCAAATCTCAAATTTGTCGGGAGTTGCCCATTCGCGTCTGAACACCGTACCGCTCGCATTATACACATACGGACGCCAATACATATTGTGCTTAATATATTTGTTGCCGTCAAGCACTCTATAACCCTTTGAAGATGACTGTTTACGGCTCCAGCGGTCAAAGTCCTCATCAAGCTTTTTTCCGTCACCATCCATAATATCCGCACCCATAAACGCAAGCACCGCCTCAGGATTTTCCTCAAGTAAATTGACTCCTGTAGCCAGAAACTCCGGTTTGGCACTGTCATCCGATTCGGCTATCCACACATATTTCCCTTTTGCCATCTCCACTCCTTTTCTCCATTGCTTGAAAGGAGAACCCGAGTTCTGGTCATTATACACTATAGCCGATACTTTGGGGTGGTTTCTGTATTGCTCGATTATCTCTTTTGAATTGTCCGTAGAGCAATCGTCAAGCAGTATTACCTCATAATCCTGAAATGTCTGCGAAAAGATTGATTCCATACGCTCCGGCAAATAACGGGCATAATTATAATTCGGAACCACAACCGACACTAATGGCATAACACGTATTTATTTGATTTTGCAACAAAGATAGTCATTCTTTGTCAGTTAACAAAAAACAATGAAGGAGGACACGACATGCGCATCCTCCTTCGTATAAGGGAATTTTTGAATATTAGTCTTCGAGTGTGCAGATTGAAACGCGGTTCCAGTCATTTTCGCTGAACATTTCGCCAATACCTTCGCCTTCGGCCACTACGCGGTCGGCGTTGATCTTGTACTTGTTAACGAGCATGGTCTTAACTGATTCTGCGCGTGCTGCAGCAAGTTTCTTGTTGAATTCAAGATTACCGTCAGGTGAAGCATAACCTTTCACAACAACCTTTGATTTGGGGTTATTCTTGAGGTATTCAGCCACCATCTCTACATTAGGCTGCTGGTCAGCTGTGATCTTTGAGCTGCCGATGCGGTAGAATATGTAGCGAACTGAGGTGAGTGAGTTGTTCACTTCCTTGATGATTTCAGGTTTTTTGTTCTTGCAGGCTGCAAGTTCCTGACCGAGGCTCTGTGCACGGCTTACTGCTGCTTCACCGGCTGCTACAGTACTGCCGATCTGGGCGCGGAGTGCATTGATCTGATCGTTAAGAGCAGCCACCTGTGCGGGATCTGCAGGGGTGATGCACTGGAAACCGGGGCCGAAGTTATAGCTTACAGATGCGGCGATGTTGAAAGTAGCGTGACGTGAATCATATGCGGCAGATGTCTTTGACACTTCCAGAGGATGTGACTGAGTGCCGGTCATGTTCCATGCAACGTACGGTTTCAGGGCAACTGTGAGGTTGCGGCACACATTGAAGTTGAAGTTCAAACCAACTTTGGTAACGAAATAGTTCTCGTCAAGTGCGGTGTAGCTGAAAGGCATCCAGGTATTCTTGGAATAGTAGTCATGTCCCCAACCGGCTCCGGCCACTACTTCCATATCAAAGAAGCGTCCGTCGCATTTGTAACCACCGATGAGATTGAACAGGTTCAAAGCTCCGTAAACACCGATATAAGAACGGTCTATGGCTGTGTTGCTGCGTCCGTTAGCGTAGAACACGATATCACCGTCGGTTGCTGACATGGGATCATTCCATGATGAGGTATTTACCATCAGCATGCCTTCGGCTCCGACTGCAAATGCAGGAGACACTTGCTTCTGTACATGCAAGCCAAACATGCCTCGCATTGATCCGAAGAATGCATGACCGGTAAGAGGTGTGGTGGCACCGCCGTCAACACCTACTGACCAATTGGAACCAAACGAAGGAGCTTCCAAAACTTGCTGTGCCTGAGCAGACATCATTCCGAATACTGCTGCCGCAATAAGAATCAACTTTTTCATTTGAGATTTTTTAGTTAATATTTACATTTAGGCGCAAAGATAATACTTTTTATTAAATTTTCCGTACATCTTGTTAATATAATTACAATTAATCTGCGATTTCGTTCATTTTCACATGCAGATTTATGAAAAAATTATGCGCCCGCATCGTATTGCAAATGCGGGCGCACATATAATATTTATAGGATATACTGATTAGAAATTGCTTTGTACCTCAGCATCTTCTTCTGCAGCTGTAGGTTTGATGTTTGGTTCCTCAAGACCATAATGTTTTTTGGAATCAAGCACCTTTAGATACAGTGCCATCAGCAATGCCAACACACCAAGGCAAGCAAACAGCAGCATCGGCCATGTGTAATTGTAATCCATCGGGTCGGTCACGCCCTTGTTGGTAGCGGTAAGCACGTTGCCTATCAGAATCGGGAACAAGGCCAAACCGATATTCTGAATCCAGAATATAAGCGAATACGCTGACCCAAGATAGCGGGCATCCATGATTTTGGGCACCGAAGGCCAGAGAGCCGCAGGCACAAGAGAGAAACTTACGCCGAGCACCACTATGGCCGAGAATGCCAGCGCCATGGACGGCGCCAATGGAAGCACAAGTGCAAATGTGAGGTGACATACTATCATCAATATCGCTCCGACAATCAGCATTGTAGCTCCTTTGCCAACTCTGTCAAGGAAATACCCTAAGAACGGGGTAAGAACCATGGCTCCCATCGGGAACCAGCGGAATATATCGCTCGCTGTAGTGGCGTCGATATGAAGTGTGCACTGAAGCATATTGGCAGCATAGCGCTGGAACGGGAATATGGCTGAATAATATAATACACACAGCAATGCCACAATCCAGAACAGACGGCTGCGGAATATTATGCCTACATCGCTCATCTTGAACTCCTCTTCTGCCGGTTCGTTTCCTGCAGCTCTGTTTTTGGCAAGGTCATGGTCAAGACGGGTATCAAACACGCAGAATACCAGATAATTCAGCAAACCGATTACAAGCAACGCGGCACAAAAGCCCACAGGCACTACCACATTGGGGTCCACCAGACCAAACCATCCGCTCGTGGACAAGCGCGGCGACATGGAGAATATAGCAAACACGCCAAGACGCGCTATAGCCATCTCAAGGCCCATGGCAAGCGCCATCTCCTTGCCTTCAAACCATTTGGCTATTGCCTTACTTACAGTGATACCGGCCATTTCACATCCGCATCCGAATATCATGAAACCAAATGCTGCCAGCTTGGCCGAACCGGGCATTGCGGTCCACCATGACCCCAGCCATTCTTCCACACCGGTGCCCATAAACCACGGGCTGACGGCATAGAACTTGATGCTTGCGCCGATCACCATCAGTCCTGCGCTAAGTGTGCCCGTAAACCGCACTCCCATCTTGTCAAGAATGATTCCGGCCACTATCAGGAAGCCAAACACATTTAATATATACTCTGCACCGGCATAGTAGCCGAATGCATCAGGGCTCCACCCGCGGGTGGTTTCCACAAGCGCCTGGAGCGGCGACATCACGTCAACGAACATGTAGGCGAAAAACATCATGGAGGCAATCAGAAACAATGCCAGCCATCTTGCCCACGCCTTGTCGTTGAGAGCAACTTGGAGTTGTTTTGTCATAATGAGGTTTTGTTATTTCTATGATTAATTTGGGCACAAATTTACACAAAATAGCTTGGAGATAAATATAATTTTGTACTTTCGTGCGCATAAACTGTAAATTTTCTTGCAAAAATGCCTTCACACACTCCTTTCACTCTTGACCGCGTAGTGCGCCTTGTTATTGCAATTTGCCTGTTCCTTGGTGCGCTGTGGCTTATCAACACTCTCAAGGCGGTGCTCCTGCCGTTTTGTGTAGCGTGTCTGCTGGCCTATATGTGCGAGCCCTTTGTACAATACAATCGGCGACTTCTGCACCTCAAGGGACGTGTGGTTGCCATTTTCGTCACTTTGTTTGAGCTGACATTTTTTGTCACGATACTCTGCTATTTCTTTGTACCTATTATTATTCAGGAGATGGAGCAGGTAGGTGCCGTGCTCCACAAATACGCCACCGAGGAGCTCAGCATAAACATATTGCCACAGGAAATACAGCGGTTCGTGCGCCGTAATATTGACCTCCATGCTCTTTCCAACCTCCTTACCAAGCAACAATGGCTCTCTGTCATCAAAGAATCCATTTCCACCTCATGGGTCATAATTTCCAGCAGTATCTCATTGATCCTCGGAGCTATAAGCTGGTTTATAGTAATTCTTTACGTAGTGTTCATAATGATAGACTACGACCGTCTCTCTGCCGGTTTCAAAAACATGGTGCCTCCGAAATACCGTCCCATAGCATATAAGATAGGCAACGACATACAGCACAGCATGAACCATTATTTCCGTGGGCAGGCCCTCATATCGTTCATAGTCGGTATTCTGTTCTGCATCGGATTCTGGATCATAGGGCTCCCCATGGCCATAGTGCTCGGGTTATTTATCGGCCTCCTTAATATGGTACCTTACCTTCAGCTCATATCCATTGTGCCGGCCGCCATTTTATGTCTGGTTTACACCGCCTCGGGTCACGGCGATTTCTGGACCATTGCCGCCTATACCACTGCTGTTTATTGCATAGTACAGGCCATACAGGACCTCATCCTTACTCCCAAAATAATGGGAAAGGCTATGGGGCTCAACCCGGCATTGATTTTGCTCTCGCTGTCAGTTTGGGGCACGCTGCTGGGCATTATAGGCATGATCATAGCATTACCCCTCACCACTTTGCTTCTGTCGTACTACAACCACTACATCATCCACGCCCATGATCGCGCCGCCAATCACCGCGCGTCGGATGCATAATGTTTGTATCTCACAAATATAATCGCTAACTTTGCGGCACTAATCGGAGGGTCGATAGTCGCAACTATTTGACTGGATAAGATGTCGGGTGCGCCCGGATACTTATTCGGTCTTATTTTTTATGCATTGTTGAATTGTTATGAACCAAAAATCTACAACCGGACTTGATTATGCCAACGGGAAAATCACACGCCTCTTCTCAAAGATGTTTTTCCCCACATTGCTCGGACTTATATTCAACGCCCTGCTTACCATCATTGATGGTATATTTGTAGGCCAAGGAGTAGGGCCTGAAGGCATTGCGGCAGTCAATATCATAGCGCCGCTCTTTATGGTAGCCACCGGCACCGGACTGATGTTCGGTATCGGATCGTCAGTCATTGCCGGTATCGCCATATCACGCAACGACAGCAGCAGAGCAAGCATCAACACCACTCAGGCCTACGTTTTCTGCGCCGTGTTCATCTCCTTGCTCGCCATTGTCTTGCTGTTTTTCAGAAAAGAAATCGCCCTGCTGCTCGGCAGCTCCGACGAACTGTTGTCCGGTGCGCTTGACTATCTCACATGGCTTATTCCGGGCATATTTCTCCTCATCTTTGAGTGCATAGGCATGATGGTTATCCGCTTGGACGGATCGCCCAAATTTGCCATGTACTGCAACATCATTCCGGCTGTAATCAACATATTTCTTGACTATTACCTTATATTTCCATGCGGTATGGGAGTAAAAGGAGCGGCAATAGCCACCTCACTGAGCATAGCAGTAGGCGCACTGATGGTATTTGTTTATTTCATCCGGTTTTCCTATGTGATAAAATTCAAGTGGAGTCCCAAAAACTTTGCCGTCAACATCTGGAGACAAATACAGATTGGTTCCTCGGCTTTCATCACCGAAGTAGCCATGTCGGTCATGATGCTCACCGGCAATTATATGTTCATGAAATACTACGGCAATTCCGGTGTGGCAGCATTCAGCATAGCCTGCTATCTTTTCCCGCTGATGTTCATGATGAGCAATGCCGTGGCACAGTCGGCTCAACCCATCATCAGCTACAATTACGGTGCCGGAGCCACATCAAGAGTGAAACAGGCTTTTGCATTAAGCATCCGGGTTGCGTTCATTTGCGGCATAATAGCATTTTGCGCTCTTGCTTTCGGCGCCGGACAGATAGTGCAGCTTTTTATTGACCCTGAATGTGACGCGGGTCGGCTCGCTTGTGCCGGACTGCCCATTTATGCCACATGCGCCATATTCTTCTCAATCAACATCTCTTTCATTGGTTACTACCAGAGCATAGAAAAAGCTTTTAAGGCCATGATTTTCACATTGATGCGTGGTGTCGTATTCCTTGTTCCGCTGTTCTGCATCATGCCGGTTCTGTTTCCATCATGGGGCATATGGGCAGCCATCCCTGCATCCGAGGCTTTGACTCTTCTCATAATAACCGCAACATACTACTACTCCAAATAGCAGCACATCAGAATTATATGCAACGTATTGAAAGAGAAAAAACAGTTGTCGGTCAAATGATTGCCATATATTGTCACCGTCAGCACGCTACTGCCGGAGACACTCTGTGTCCTGAGTGTCAGGAATTGCTGGACTACGCGCTTCAGAGGCTGTCGCATTGCCCCAAAGGCAACCTTAAAACCAGTTGCCGCAAATGCACGATACACTGCTACTCACCCCTCTACCGGCACAAAATACAGACCGTGATGCGTTATGTCGGGCCTCGCATGATTTTCTATCATCCTATCTCCGCCATACGCCATCTCATCACCGAGCTCAAATAGACCCGACCCCCATCTCACCACAGCACCATTCTGTAGGCAAACGACGGAACATCGTCACAACAGCAATCCCCCACCTTCTCAAAGCCGCATTTTTCAGCCACGCCCTGCGAACCGGCATTGGTTTGCGTAGTCGTTATGACAAGCGACTCAATCGTCCCGTCCTCCTTACAACACCCCACAAATGCCTTCAGAGCCTCCGTCATCAGTCCCCTGCCCCAATATGCATGCCCTATCCAGTATCCCACTTCGCGGTCCGAAGCACTTGCCTTATAGTTCTCTTTACCCATAGGCACCAACCCGATGCTTCCCACAGGTTCGCCGGTCTCTTTCAGCACTATAGCATAAATCATTGGGCATGGAATAAACATCTTCTCCAGCACCATGAGGCTGTCCTCTATTGATTTGTGCACCGGCCATAAGCCCGCATCCGCCACACGCCTGTCCGATGCGTATTTCAGCAGCGCCTCCGCATCCTCAATCTTCCAAGGCCGCAGCACAAGCCGTTCCGTCTCAATTACAACCGCCATGCAATCATTGGATTACCGTCATAACACATTCTTAATACAGCACCCTGCCCCACCCGTGCTCACGCAAAATATGCGCCGCACGCGAAGCATCGCACTCAAACACCCACAGCCCCACTCCGCTCACCGACGACCAGTCAAGCGGCAGCAGACTGCTCATCAGCTGATTGCTCAACGATGACTCCACACCGTTGTTGGCAAGCACATCATGCGCCATATGAGCGTCTATATCGTTGTCAAACACATATATCCTCACCAGATTACCCTCGTTCTTCTCCTTATTCATATCCTCACAATTAGTGTATATTACGTTTGTTAAGTTCTGCCTGATAACGACGCGCATTGCTCATGTGAGTCGCATAATCCTCGGCAAAATCATGATAGCCCGAAAAATCGCTCTTCGCGCACATATACAAATACGTATGCTCCGGAGCATTCAGCACATCCTCTATCGCGGCCTTTGAAGCCACTCGTATCGGTCCCGGAGGCAAACCGTTCACACGATAGGTATTATAAGGCGAATCCGTTTTAAGCACATCGCCGCCTATACGCCGCAGGTCAAACCGCTGCGCCGCAAACTTCACCGTCGGATCTGCCTGCAGTTTCATCCCCCTTTTCAGGCGGTTGAGATACAGACGCGCCACCTTGCCCCGCTCGTCACCCCTCGCAGTCTCCTCCTCCGTTATCGACGCCACCGTTGCCACCTCCACCGGCGTAAGACCCAGAGCATGCGCCTTGGCAGTACGCTCCCCCTTCCACCATTCATTGCGGTGAGCGAGCAGCTTCTCCACAATCTTGTCACCCGATGCCGTCCAATACACCTCATAACTGTCGGGCAAAAATGCCGCAACCCATTCATTGGCATTGAACCCGCATCCCGGCAGCACCCTTTCACACGCAGCGGCAAACTCCTCCGGACTGCACTCCGTGTTGCGCGTCACAGCCCTGCAAAGCTCCGGGAAAGTGCGCACATCATGCCACGACACCTTCACCGCACTCTGCCGCCCCGTTTTGAGCCTTCTCGCAGTTGAAATCGACAAATCGCCGTGGCGCACAAAATAAGCCCCGTGCGCCTTGTCCGCCACGCCACCCTGCAGCCGCCACAGCATCATCACCCTGTTTGCCTCCGCATCACCGAGCTTCACCGCAAGCGAATCGTGAATAGCATCAGCATCACTGCCCTTGGGCACATACACCCATGCATCATCACCTCGGTGACTCTGAATGCAGAAACCGGCCACAACGCCCGCGAGCGCGAGCACCGACAGACCCGCAATAAGCCAGCCAAGCCCAAAACGATGCTTCTTCGACTTGCCGCCCCTGCGACCGGATTTTTTTGTTTTAACCTTATTAGCCATATCACAAAAATAGAAAATAGAAACATTAAAACCAAATCGCAATTGCACTTCCCTAACTACCAAAGCATTACGCACAACAGCCAAAATTACTGCAAAAAACATTTGCACCAATCAAAAAAAACATCTAAATTTGCACCACAATTAGGCAATGAGCCACCATGGAGAGGTGGGTGAGTGGCTGAAACCACCAGTTTGCTAAACTGACGTAGGAGCGATCCTACCACGAGTTCGAATCTCGTCCTCTCCGCAATCAAGCTTGACAGTCAAGCACTTACAAAAATCTACACCCAATTTGACACCCACTTTTGTCAAGTTGGGTGTTTTGTTTTATGCCGTGAAAATAAAAATTTGTCATAAATTTGCAGTTAGGATTGGCAGAGGCCGGTCCGTTGGAATATGAATTAAGGGAAGCGTTATGCTAATCTTGTAAGTGAAACCTGAGAAATTTTCAAACGAACAGAGATGGCATTGCGGCTCTCACGCTATAGCGTGGACTGCAGTCATTACATTTGCTCACTCAGGGTCTTCACTTTAGATGTGGCATAGTTGGCTTAGAACCTTTTTATCATGTCGTTGTGAACCAGACGACCCTAATACTGTAGTGAAATCAGAAATGCCTACAATTATGATAAATGAAGAAAACGAAATGAAAAATGATGAAGAAGACGTGCAGTATTCGGATGTTCCGTCAGATGAAGAACTTGAAGCCCGTCTGGAGGAATTTTTGGAAGGCGCGCATACGGACTTGAACAGTTCAGTTGTACAAGAAATCCTTCTGCGTCACACACATGAAGAAAGAGAACGCCAAAATCCTACCGAATCATGAAGAAGATATTATATGGACTTTTGATAATTTACTTACTCGGGATGGCTATCATCTTCATCGAGTGGCCGACATTTGTGGAAAATATTATCGGAAACGGCAATTCCGCCAGCAACATTTCCGTCACGCGTGACAGCCTCATCGGAGATGGCCCGCTCCGTGTACTTTTGGGAAACGAATATGTATTCGGATGCATAATTGTCGCCCTATGCATCCTGCTCGCTCTGGGATTTAGTAGAACGACCAAGGAATACGTCCTTTGTGAGAACACCGATTATGCAGCTCACCCCGACACACAACGCAAGCCGTCGGTCAAGATGGCGTATACCGATTATCTGCTTACAACAGTCTCGGCCGGAATTTTCCTGGCTTGGGCGCTCTTGGTCAAAAGCCCGGTCGAGGCTTTCGACGTCCTCATGCCGTCGTCTGACGACGGATGGATAGCGACAACAATTGGAGCCTTCTTCATCTGCCTCCCTGCAGGAGTTTTCGGCATGTCGGCATATTATCTTTGGAAGACCGCATATCTCTCACAAAAGACGCAGGCTTACGTTTGCATTGCTGTCATGGGGATAGCCTCGCTGACCTGGAGCCTGCTGATGTTTATGGTGTATTCACCTTGGCTGATATGGTTTGCAGTCGGTGACTCATACCTTTTTGCATACCTCCCTTTCATCAACACCCGTCGAGAAGACGATAGGAGAGCTGAAGCAAAAGAACGCGAGGAGGCTGCCGAGCGGGAGGCCAGATACCGCTGGTCGCTTGAGCATCCCGATGCCGGCGACTACGGCAGTGGCAGCAGCGGTAGCGGCGGATACTCCGCTCCCGGGCCGGAAGATAGTACACCGCGGCGCCCCCGCCACATCGTCAAGAGCTATGAGGAAATTTACGAGGAAAACAAAGAGCTATGGTCGGCCTACAATGAGTGTTACTTCTACAAGGACGGATACTGCCATTTTCACGACTGTTTCCATACTAACGAACATCTGGAATCTTGTCAGTACGAATGGAACTGCACCAGATGTGCCCGCTTCAGGCGAGGCGGCCACCAGTGGTAAATCGCATTTATTTATATCGGGCAGCACACGGATGGATCCGCGATAAAAATCATTGTGAAATAACAACGCATCTTATTAGGCATAGCCAACACCCAATCCATTGACATCTTATCTTCGGAAAGTGTTTAAAAATCAGGCAAATTTACATTTTGAGACAACTTTTTACGATTTGCGACCAAAATTTACGAATTGAGACAATTTTTTTCTGCCAAATAATACAACTATCTCAATTCTCTTTTGCACCTTTGTAACTGTGGACATTTACATGGTCCTCTCTCTTTTTCAATCCTCCATGAAATTCCTCAAACAAACCAATGAGCCTTGAGCCGTATCAATAAATCCATACCATAACATTTCTACATCAATTGCTACATGTTAAAAAAGATTTTTACGCTATTGGCAATAGCCATGTTGTCATTCGCTTACTGCAATGCCCGAGAGTATTGCACAGTTGCTGATGACATACTCTCGCTGAGAGCCAAACCCGGTAATCACACCAAAATCACCCACCGGGTTGGCAAAACTGCCAAGCTTGAATACATTGACCATCAGGGGTTCTGGGCCAAAGTCGTATTCAAGGGCGACACTTGCTATGCCCAGCTCAATTCTCTGTCATTTAGCAACGATGTAAAAGCCACTTTACCGGCATGGGTCAACCTTGACGAAACCCATGGCAAGTGGGGTTCGTTAGGCTATTACTTCTCGACCGACAGAATCATGGAAACGCTTCCGGATTTCAATATACTGAAAGACAAGACCATAATACCGCCGGACAAATGTTTCTGGATTGCATTTTGGATTTTGTTGGTTGTCACGGTATCATTCCTGTTTCTTAAGCGAAACATCCGTTTCGGCAATATCTGGTTCTGGATATACTATTGCGCAACAATGGCGCTCTCCATTTTTGAGCTTATGTATGTCTTTGGCAGCCCGGATCCGCTTGGATTCTGCGATGTCAACAATGTTTGGTGGCCAAAGGCATGGATCTACATATTCCTGATAGCCATAGCCTTGTTCCAGCAGATGGGTGTCATGACCTACATACTGTTTGTCATCCAGGCCGACAGAGACTTTGATTACAAAGCCGGTTGGTGGGTAAAGCTTCCATTCTTGGGAGTCCTGTATTTCATAATATGGGTGGTTGGATATTATTTTGATTTTGAATACCCCATTATTGCCCATATAATTGCCGTCGCTGTTTTGTCATTGCCCCTCATATTCATGTTAGGCCGTTCCATCATCAATCTGGATATCGTCTCATTTCTTGTAGCCGCTCCGTTTTACCTCATCGTGTCGGCTGCCATTCTCGCCCTCTATTGTCTCGTGGGCATGGCCTTCGCCGTACTGGCGTTCCTTACCATCGTGGTTATGCTTTGCGGGGATAGCAAGATATACGGCAAGATTGGCGGCCAGTGGTATGAGATGAATTATGAATACTTTGACCTTCATAGAAACGAGATTACCGATTCCTTCACCATCACCCCCCTTGATGAGCTATTCGGCTCCGACCGATAAAAACACGACACCATGGGAACACTCTCAGATAAGTTTCATGAAACTCTCTGCGGCCATGAAGATGACCCCAAAGTACAGAAACGTGTGGCACAGCTCATACTGTCAGCCCCAGTCACTCCTGAAAGCAACGGACTGATGGCCCTGATGTACCACGAGGGCATCGGTGTGCCCGTCAATCTTGACAAAAGCTGTGAGCTCGCCGAGAAAGCGGCGTTTGATGGAAATGACGGCTTGGGCTATTTCCTTCTCGGATATATGTGCGACAATGCCGAGACATTAACTTACTCTAAAGATGGCCTGTCTTCAAAATACGACTACAATGATGCTATAGGTTTCTATACTAAATGTAGCGAAATCAAAAACAGATGGCAATCTCATGCCCACTTGTGGCTCGGCGATTACTTCATGGACTCCACCCGGGGAGACGATCCCGACACAGCTGTCCGGCATTATGAGACCATAGCCGATAACAACAGTGAAGCTGCAGCCAAACTCAGTGACTATTACTGGGAGCTGCGCACTTTTAATGCAGTGGTCCCGGATGAGTTCAAAGACGATAACCTTGATGCCAAGATTTATAAATGGACGCTAAAGGCCGTCACCTCCAACCCGCATGACTACTCCTACCGCATGGGCTGGATTCATGCCGACGGTATAGGTTGCAACCCCTCATTTCGTCTCGCCCGCAAATATTGGGAAGACGCATACGAATTTGGTGACTGGCGCGCAGCTGACGGCATCGCCTCCCTTTTTGAGGAAAAGCTTGAATCACTCCCCGACACAAAAGGAAACGAGTCTGAGCGCAACTACTGCATAAAGTCAATCAGCAGCTGGCGTGCCCTCGCCGTCAAAACCCGCGAAAGAGAAGAAAAACGCATAAAATAAATTGCATGCTGTCTCAGCGGTATGATATAGAATTTATCCTAATTTTGAAGACTCATGGAGAATGAAGTAATATTTTACACCTACGGCCTATGTACCATGTTCTATGCCATGATGGCATGGATCTTCTGGCGTCGCGGCTCCGACAAACTGTCCAGATTGGTGATGATTCTGATGATGATTATCAGCATTTCACTCATCAAGGACCTCTTCTTCCTCCATGATGAAATGAACGCCAAGGACTGGAACTGGATTATGATGACGGCGGTGGACATGGTCGCAGAGCCATTCTACGCATTCATCCTTATCGAGCTGTGCAGGCCGGGCACACTGTCAAAGAAAATGATGCTGTGCCACGAAGCCCCCTTCGTCCTTCTTCCTATCCTGTTGTACATCACCCGAATTGAGACATTCTACGACATACTTGTCGCATGGTCGGCGATATATGGCGTTTATTATGCCATTTGGACGCTTATAGAAATACCGCGCTATCATAAGATATTGAAAGAGCGCTTTTCATACGAAGAGAACATCAACCTCAACTGGCTGCGCATCATCATGTTCTCATTCTTCGCCATCCTGACACTCTGGGTAGTGGACAGCGTAATCGCAAACATCTACATTGAATCCGCCTATATGATAGGGTCCATGGTTATTTGGATGTTTATCTGCTCGTTCATCTATCGCCATGAATCCGTATTGTCGGAATTGACTGTTGCCGGCACTTCCGCCAAAGAGGACATGCCAAAAGACGAGGACATCAATCCCGTGGATATTGGAATCAGAATTGAGCATCTTATGCTGATTCAGAAAGCATACCTTAACCCGCAGATCAAGCTGTCCGATGTCGCCAAACAGATAGGCAGCAACCGAACTTATGTAAGCAACTGGTTCAATCGAAACCGCCAAAGCTCATTCTTTGATTATGTCAATGACCTAAGGGTTGAGTTCGCATGTACCTTACTTGAAACCTCCGACATGTCTCTTGGCGACATATCTCATGAAAGCGGTTTCAATTCTAAAGCCACATTCTATCGCCTCTTTAAGAAGCTGAAAGGATGCACCCCCAACGAATTTAGAGACAAGTGTAAAAACCCTCTGATTCCCAATAATTTTTACAACCTGAGACCGTGTTTTTACGATTTAAGAGCCATTATTTACACATTGATAAAAACAGCGCGAGCCATATTATACTAAATGAGACCCGATGTCAGAAGCCATAAGCTAACTTTGCTAAACGAAACCCCTTAAACCATCTCTCTATATATATCATGAGTCTTAAAAGCTTATTACTTACCACATCCAATGCTCCGAAGGCCTGCCTCATTTGGTCCGTCGCTATCATTGTTGCTTTGATGACCGTCATTATTGAAGGATTTACATACAACCTCAAGTCCGATGGTCCTACAATTGTGCTGGAGTCCCCGGCCACGATGCGGCAGGTCTTTAACGACAAAGACACGACAAAGGTCCGGCTAAACCGTGGCGAGGAAGTCACGGTTCTTGGAATCGTGGTATCCTCCTTTGGTCAAAATTGGCTTCTGCGTTCCGTTGACGGAAATCAGGGCTGGGTAGATGCTGCTGATCTGACAAATATCCGGCAGGTGATAAAAGATGGAGCCGAAAAAGGCGATACCGTCAGCATCCGTCCGGAGTGGTCAGGAAACTATGTGTATTATTACGTTTACAAAGATCGCAACGGCGAAGATTGTAAGCGCAACACCAGTCACTTTATACCGGCATTTGACGGGTATGAAGACATCGCATGCAGCAATGATGCCGTCAACGGTGTCTGCACGATGCAGAAATTGGAGAAAAACTCCATTGGAAAGAGCTTTGGAGAAGTTGCCAAAAAATTCGGCAACCCGATTTTGGTTCATGTCACGCCCCAAGGCATTGAAGCTCAATACTCGTGGAAGGCTTACAATCCTGCCACAGGCACAATGCTGCGGCCCAACATCAGCTTTGGACCCGACTCTATTGCTACCGGTGTCACCTATTGCCACGAAAGAAATCGTGCGGCAAGTTGGCTCAGGCATCTGCCATTGGCTGCTGAAATCATCGATATGCCGCTGACCACCATTGTAGTCCGGGGCTCGCGGTATGAGCTTCCAAGTGATGCCAATGCATCGGTTGCCAAGAAAGCTTTGATGATTGGCATTCTGATTCTCGCAATTGTTATTTACGGACTGTGGATGTTCTTCACGGGAGCACTGCCCGTGCTGATAATGGGATTCTTGTTGCAAATTCCTATAGTATTCAAGCCCATAAACGATACGCCGCTGAAAATACTCATGCTTGTGGTAGCGGTCGTATCGGCCTATGTCTGGAGCATTGTGATGATGGCATGGGGCATCTTCCCCTTCTGGAGCGTGGTAATATTCATTTTGGCATACTACATGTTCACTTTAGCCGCCAGTCCACTCTGCACATCGCCTTGCGAAAGATGCCCGACTTGCCGCCATCTCTATAGTCTCAGGTTTGACCATGAAGAGTTTGACCACAGCGAAATCAAGAAAGGCAGCGATGTTGTCAGAGACAAACTTCTGGGCACTCGTCAGGAGAAATGGAAAACATGGACCAAGGTCACTCATACAACCACATACACTAACGGCCACACGGAAACACGCACCAGCAACGAAAATATCAAAGATCATACCCGCGATATCAACCGTTACCTCTATATCGACTACGAAATAACCTATCGTCTGGACTATTATAAACGTATCTACAAGTGTGAGCACTGCGACTACACCGAATTTACTATTTATGTAGATTACACTGAGCTTGACCGTAAATTTGTAGGAATGCATGAGGGCGAAGAATACGGCGAGGAAAGAGTTCGGGCTGGAAACTCAATACATTATTGATTAATATGAGAAATACTATACAGAAACTTGAATCTATCTTCCGGCAAATGGTGGAGAACTACTCCACCATGGGAGAAAGCTGGAAAAACCTGACGCTTGGTCGTGAGGCTTTCAATCTTATGCTGTCGTTGCCCGACACATTTCCCGGTGAATACGATACGCCTGCCGACAAAGCCGATTTGCTCGGTCAGATGCTTGACCGAATTATAGAGACTGAGGCACCGCGTTTCTGCATATCAGTGCGCGAGGAGATGCAGCGGCTTAATCCGTCCGACAGTGAAAACGAACACTCTCTTGCCATGCTTCACGATTATATCAACCCCGCTATATCAATGGAAGATTTTTGCAAGTGTCACCGTCGGCATCTCAAATTTGACCCCGTGGAGCGGACCGAAGAATATGAGAAACTTATTCCGTATGTTGAGAGCGAGATCTCTAAGGAACTTAAAGACCATCCCCGTGGCATGGGTTTCTGTTTCGCATATTGGTCGGCCAAAAGAGCAGCATTTGCCCGCAGAGGCATTGACTGGAAATGTCCGGCATTTATGAATCCCGGCGTAATGTTTGACTGATATGAAGCTTACCCGCGTAAATTCACTCATCAGCAAGGGGGAAGTGGGCTATTATCCGCTGAAAGCGCTCCTCAGCTCATCTTCAGAAACGGATTCTCTGACAATAAGAGACTTTGATCTTTTTCGGAGCATTCTTCACGATGGGATAGCCAAAGGCGCATTGGCTCCTGATGACGAAACAGGCTGGAGCTATCTAATGTTAGCTGCCGAACACAATGACCCGACAGAATTCATGACTGATATGGACCATTATTTTGATCTACTGATGACCGCTACGGAGCATGGCAATCATAATGCCCATGAAATCATGGATATGATATGGGAACCTGAAAACTGTCAGGAAGAAGACTGAAAACTAAAAAACCAACCAATATCATGGACCTTCACAAAGAGCAATCAAATCATCAGAAAAAGCAAAAGGAGCAGAAAGCATCATCCTTCCGCCGCTACCGTTCTACCAACATCCTTGACTATTACCGTGATCGGTGCACTTTTTGCGGAGCCGCCATGGAGCCGGGCGAGAGATTCTGCACCGAGTGCGGCAATAATCGTCAGGGCATCCAATGCCCTAACTGCGGCACACTCAATTATCATAATTTCTGCAAAAACTGTTTTGCCCCTTTGAATGAGCGGGCAAAGGCTGCTCTTTCTGAAGCCAAATGGGACCCTCATTTCCAGCGGGCCGAACAGCTTGCAAAAGAGATGCACGAATTGGAAAAGATAATTGCCGAGGCTAATGCAACAGTAACGCAATACGATGATGCTCCTGACCGGAGTTCTTCCCTTTCCGATGCTGACCGTCAGATACTTGCCAGTTATAATGATTTGTTTGCCGGAATCGGCAATTCTCCCATATCCTCAACACCCTCCTCTGCAAACAAACAACCGGCTCAAACCAAAGAGCGCAAACAATTCGCCATTCAGAAAGCAAAGGATGCAATGGCTGCTTACAAAGCAAAAATGGCTGAGCTCCAGATGCATATCGATGCCATGATGCCCCCTTCTGCGGCCACTCCCGAAGAAAAACGGGATTTCTTCAGCGCACGTATAATCACGACAACCAAGATAGAACTCGTCAAGCAAGGATGGGTTTGCAATTACTGCGGATGCTATCATAAATGCCCTAATGACTGTGTTTCTCCTGAACTTGGAGGGAAATGGATCTTTTTTGAAAAAGAAGTGGAAACCACTCAAACCATAATAGACTGATCAGTATGAGCAATAATAGAAACTGGGGACAAGGTGGTCCGCAAAAAAGCGACACCGGAGCCGGAACAAGACCCAACTGGGGACAGGGTGGTCCGCAAAAAAGCGACACCGGAGCCGGAACAAGGTCCAACTGGGGACAAGGAGGCCCGCAAAAAAGCGACACCGAGGCACTTAATCCGCGGGGCAGCGGGGGACGCCACTATGACATACCGGTGTGTGAGGTCTATATTCTCAATAATGTTATGTACAAGAATGTCAGACTCATCTCAGAGGAGTCTGGCGAAGCCAAGATATTTGAGATAGAAGATAAGGTAGGCACACATTACGCTCTAAAAATATACCGCTACGGCATCAAGCCCAATCATGCAATTCTTGACAAGATAATGGATCTTCGTGATAACGGCTTGTTGATTAACATCTATGACCATGGCACATGGCATGATGACCCGCAGAATGTAGATTTTGATTACGAGGTAATGCAGCTATGCACCGGAGGTTCTTTGGCCACTACCCAACTTGAAGGGAAAGAAGACAAGCTCAAGGAGTTTGCCTTGAAAATGACGGCTGCCATTGATTTTCTGCACCGGAAAGGTATCGTGCACCGTGATGTCAAGCCTGCCAACTTTCTGTTCACTGACAAAAATCGCCGGAATTTCGTTCTCACCGACTGGGGGTTTGCCAAACTGCTTGACAAAAATGGCCGTGCAGTTACCGACGACGGTCGCACCAAGCTCTACACTGCTCCCGAACTTTACATCAACATTCCCGGACAGGACACTTATGTTGATGCCAAGGCCGACTTCTTCTCTCTTGGCATGTCCTTGCTCGCGCTATGGAAAGGAGAAGGTCTCCTTATAGCCGACGAGCAAAAACTCGTGCGTCAGAAACTTGATGAGGAGCTCCCGTATCCGAGCCGCAAGGAGATGAGTGAATACTCTCTGTCTCTGATAAAGGCACTGACCCGAAACAATCCCGACAAACGTGCCGGTTATGATGAAATCAAGCGTTGGTCAAACGGCGAGATAATATTCCACGACCCTGAGTCCGACAATCTCGTAAATGATTACAAGATAGTATTCAGCGGTGAGAAAAACCTCATAGCCCACAATCACGAGGAGCTTGGCAAGATTATGTGGGATAACAAGGATTTGGCCAAGAAATACCTTTACAACGACAAAATCGCCAACTGGCTTGAAGATGTGGACCGCCCGGAAATGGCAGTAAGGATGAAGGAAATCACTGAGATGGAATACCCGTCAAATCAGGATACAGGTCTTTATGCCGCATGCATGGAATTGATGCCCGATATGCCTTTCTATGGTGTCAAGGGCAACGAAGTTACCACTCAGAAAGAACTTGCTCATGAGTTGCTCTATAATGCCGGGACTTATATAGAATCGCTCGGCAGCTACGAGGAGCAGATTTGGGTATATTGCCGGGCCGTCGGTCTTGGCAAAGAAATCAAGAATCTGGCCGCCAAAGGATGTGAAAAACGCAGAGCCTACATATTTGAGCTTGCCTACAAACTTGACAACGCCCTGCCCTATTTTGTGCCGGTGAAAGACAATGGCAAGACCACCAATGCCGTAAAAACCGTAAAAGCTTATGCCGAGGCTTTCTATTCAGCCGACAATGAATATTTCTTTTATCAGGCTCGGCCCGACTTCCTGCGGTGGCTACAGAACATTGACCCCGCTCTGTATGGCCGCGCTCAGACCATGCTTGCCAAGTATGGCAGCAATGTCAACCCCAATATGCTGATTCATTATGCCATTCTTCCTGATTTGGGATTTGACGGCAAGCCGCTCAATGTTTCTGCAATGTCAACTCCCGAAAAGATTGCTGAAGTCCTGACTGTTCAGCATTGTCTGAAAGTGGAAAACAAACCTTACCGCCAATACGTGGATTTTGAAAAGTTCAAAAACTCAAGTCTGCATGTCTATCTGCTGTCCAAGGAAAAATACAGCAAACAGATAAGCTATGCCGATTACTGCATGGAACTTAAATCTGTGGACAACAATAGAAAATGCGCCCCGTATGGCCCCGAAACAGCCGCTCTGAAAATCATGGCCGGATGGCATGGCGGCTCCATCCCGCTTACTCTTCATGGGCACACATTCACCTCTCCCAAGGACATTGACAAGGTTAATTTGTCATCCTACTCCAAACAAGAGCAGAATCTGCTTGTCCATTGGCTCAGCCTATTCTTTCAGGAGGACCCCAACGCCAACTATACGGCAAAATCCTACACAAAACGGGCACTTGAATTATTTGAATTCATTGAGCCGAGACTAAAAAAATCAGCTTACATTGCGCTTTGCAACAATTCTTCATTTAATGATGTTGATGGTGCCGTATCGCGCAACAAGCGTGCTTGGATAAAAGTCCGCACAGTACAGGTACTTTCAATTGTCCTCTGCTTCATTCCCATGCTCCTTGTGTGCGGAGCAATAGGCTATCTGTCTGTCACCACCGGAAGTGTTCCGATTGAAATGGCAATGAAGTCTCTTGGCCATTGGGCCGCCATTATTATTGGTGTTATCGGTGCCATTTGTTGCGTTGACGGAGGCATAATAGGCATGGCCATAGGAGGATTCGTAGTATATTGGCTCGTAGAACTGTTGTTCAAGTTCCTTGCCCCTATCGTTCCGTGGCTTGTAATCGCACTTCTATTGGCCACCGTGGTATTCTTCGGCCGAAAGATATTTATTAAAATCGGCAAGCGTTTCGGTTCCAAAGACTTCACTATAAGCGAAATAAAGTTGCGTCATCGCGCAGGATTAGCTTTCAGTTCACGAAGCATCCTGCTTCCCGGCAAGTCTATGGACTATCCCATTCATGACATCAACGAAAACACGAGCTATGCCAACAGCCACATGCCCAAACTCATCAAGAATTCACTTCTGATGCTGGCCCTGAGTGCAGCCGGTGTATTTCTCTGCGGGTGGATTATCAAAAACTATGATAAGGACTATATTGCCCCCGTGGAATCTGTTGAGGGATTTTATAACGGTGATGTGCAGGGCACACCAAGTACCATAACTCTATATAAGAATGACAACGGTCTGTGGGAAGCCGAAATGGTTATCAATTACCGCGCCGGAAAAACCCGACAGATTATGATTGCCAATGAAAAGTCAGATGAACCCGGCACTCTGTATCACAAAGAAAACCCCGAAGTTTCATTGACTTTTCATCCCCGGGAATCGGCCGACGATTCAAAATCGTTGTTTGGTACGTACATCAACTCCAAAGGAAATAAACGTACAGTTAATTACAAACAGACTGAAACTGCTAAAGAATAGAATATGGATTGTAGTAAGTGCGGACGAAAAAACCGTGATATAGCCAAATACTGTAAGTGGTGCGGAGCAAAACTCGCTGCCGCGTCTGACTCAGAGCCTGTCGGCCATGATGGCCCTTTTGCTAAACTCTACGATAAAAAAGGCATCATCGACCAGCTGGAGGAAATCATGGCCAAAGCCAAGAAACGTGCCGACTGGTGCCGTAGGAGCGGTGTCAAAGGACGACTCCCCTTGAGTTTCGTCATAACAGGCAATGCCGGAACAGGCAAGAAAACCGTGGCCTATGCCATTGCTGAAGCCTTAAACAGCATGGGAATCCTTGACGGCACCAAACCCGATATCATCAAACCCGTGGAATACGATGTCTTGATTGAGGGACTGCAAAAGGACGAGATTGAGGTCACATCCAATATGATTATTATTGATGAGGCTCATCGTCTTTGTCCCGCCGAGAAAGTTTCCGAAATAGTTCAGCTCGACGGCATACTGCATTACACGGGCGAGTGGCGCGCTGATGAGGACAAACCGGTAGTAGTAATCGTAGGCAACGATGACTTGAAAAAATTCTTTGAAGCAAATCCCGAGGCCAGAAATTCAATAAGTTATTTCCTTGAAACCACTGACATCACGGTGCAGAGTATGGTCAGAATCACTTGCGATATTCTTGAAGAAGAGCACCGCTCGTTGTCGGAAGAGGCAAAGCAGAAACTGGAACGAATTTTTGTCAACGACCAACGCAAAACCGAATCGGCACTTGGCATCAATGGACACAATGCGCGCAAACGTGCTGAGGACATCAGCACTGCCGCTCTTGATTTGCCTATGAACGTGGATTTAGTCGGTACTGATTGTGTTCACGGTGAAGAGTTTGTGCGCAAGAGTCTGGATGAGATAATGGCTGAATTTGACAAATATGTTGGAGTGAAGGAAATCAAGGCGCAGATCAAGACCATTGCAAGAAACATCCAGTTGGATGTGGCAAACGGTCGAAAGCCCAAAATCAAGGATCACTTCCTGTTCCTCGGCAATCCCGGCACCGGCAAAACCACCATGGCGCGTATTTTCGGTGATGCGCTCAATGCTTTGGGTGCCCTTCCGGTAGGACAATTCATTGAAATAGGTGCCGATAGCCTTATATCTCAATATGTGGGCGACTCTGCCAAACTGGTTGAAAAATGGGTCAACAAGGCTATGGGTGGTATTCTGTTTATTGACGAAGCTTACCAGTTTGTCAATAACGACCACGGCAAGGATGCCATGGATGCCCTGATTCGTTATGCCGAGAACGAGCGTGGCAACTTGGTGATGATTCTTGCAGGATATGAAAAGGACATGGCCGCTCTTAAAAAACTCAACGACGGTTACGATTCCCGTTTCAATGAAAAAATCATGTTCCGCGACTATAAGCCGGAGGAGCTCACCGAAATTTTCCGTGGCCTTGTGCGTGACAGCGAGGAACATTTCACTATCGCCCAAGACGCTGATGAGCAACTGCTGAATTTCTTCCAGAACATGTACAACATGCGCCAAAAAGATTTTGGAAACGCCCGCGATGTGCGCAATGCCTACTCCAAGGCAGTGAAACGCCTCAAGCAGCGAATGAACGCCGACCCCTCGGTGGCACCCGCCATTACTCTTGAGGATCTTATGGGCGAAGAGGCTTTGGAGAAGCACACAGTTGAAGATGTCCTTTCCTCGCTTGACGATTTGGTTGGCATGGCGAATTTGAAAAAAGACATCCGCTCTATTGTGGGCAAGGCCATCATTCAGCGTCAGCGCGTGGAACGTGGTCTGGCGGATCCCGAGAACAACGGCATACATATCGCCTTGACCGGTAATCCGGGCACAGGCAAAACCGAAGTGGCCAAACGTCTCGGCCATGTATTTAAAGCCGCCGGTATTCTTCCCACCGACAAAGTGGTGGTCAAAGAGAAAAAGCATCTGCTTGACAGTTTTGTAAACTCTGCGGCCAAGAACATGAACGAAGCCGTGGATGAGGCTTTGGGTGGAATCCTGTTTATAGATGAGGCATACAGCCTTATTCCTATGGACAATCCCAATGAAAAAAGCCAGGATGGTAAGGCCGCGGTGGAAAGCCTGATGACGCGTATGGCAAATGATGCTGGCAAGTTCATCACCGTTATCGCCGGGTATCAGAACCTTATTGACGAATTTATTGCAAATGCCAACCCGGGACTGTCAAGCCGTTTCTCCAACCGCATCCATATTGAAGATTACTCCGCCACCGAGCTTGAGAAAATTTATATGCAGCAGGTAAAAAAGAACCGGATGCAGATTGACGAAGATGCTGTGGAACTCCTTCGCAAGGCAATATGCGAGATGGTTGCTGCCAAGGATGAGAACTTCGGCAACGCCCGCAGCGTGATTAATCTGTTTAAGAAAACCATGCAAAACCAAAGCGACCGCCTCCAGATGGAATTTGACCTCTACAATATTCCGACCGAGGAGATGATTCGCATCAAGAAAGCAGACATCCCCTATAATGAGGCCAAAAAAGTTGACATTGAGGAATGTTTCCGCGAGCTTGATCAGCTTGTCGGTCTCAAAAGTGTCAAACAGGAGATACATAATCTTGCCGATTCCATTTTCACCGAACAGGAAATGGCACGTATGGAAAATCGGCAGCCCGATATCCCTATGTTCCATTATCAGTTCTTGGGTAATCCCGGCACCGGCAAGACGACGGTGGCACGCATCATGGGCAGTATCTTCCACTCTCTCGGACTCCTCCCGACCAACAAACTGCTTGAAGTCAAGCCGTCCGATCTCATTATGGGTTGGCAAGGCCAGACCGCCAAACAAACCCGAATGATGATTAAGCGCGGTCTCGGCGGTGTCCTCTTCATCGATGAGGCATATGGACTCCATGACGGAGGTTTCGGCGAAAAGGATGCCACGCCGGAACTGTTGACTCTGCTCAATGACTATATGGGTAAAATGGTGGCTATCGTAGCAGGTTATCCACGCGAAATGGAGGCATGGAAAGCGACCAACACCGGTATTGACCGCCGGTTTGAAAAGAAAATCTACTTTGAGGATTATTCTGCCGACGACCTCTCTGTCATTTTTGAAAACCTCTGCAAGAAGAAAGGAGTCAAACTTGAAGATACGGCCTGCGAAGAAATGCACCGCTACTTTGAAAAACTCGTCCGACACAAAACCCCCAATTTCGGCAATGCGGCTGAAGCTGTCAAATATTTCAAGCAGGTACGCATCAATCAGGGTGCGCGCCTCAGGCGTCTTGGCAATTACACCCGCGAAGATCTCTATTTATTCACTTTCGATGACATGATTATCCGATGAAATGCCTTAATTGTAAATCGACTATTGACAACGACAGCTGGTTCTGCGACCAATGCGGCACCAAAATATATATCTGCCCTGAATGTCACATCCCCGGAAAAGGGGAAGGCAAGCGCTGCGGCATGTGCGGTTCAAAACTCGTTGATGCGGCATCTTTGGCCAATGGAAATCAGCAACCGCGTCCCCATCAGGATCCGCCCAAGCCCAAAATGGCTACAAAACTGGTCTGCCGCAAGGAGAATATAACATTGAACTTGCAGAATGGGGCCGTATTGGGCCGTTTGGAAGGACCTTATCAGAATATGCTCGGCCGGCTTGAATATGTCTCGGCTCGCCACGCTCAATTATGGTCCGAAAACGACCATTGGGTTATATCCGACCTCGGGTCACGCAACGGCACTGCCGTCAATGGCCAATGGTGTTACAATCCCCTCCCGTTCCGAATCGGCGACACAGTAAGATTAGCTAACTATTACGACTTTATTGCAGAATGAGAATCAAATATGAGGCCATAAGCCATGTAGGTGCAGTCCGCTCCCAAAATGAGGACATGGCATACGTTTGCGGTCAGACTCTTCGCAATGATTCTGACTCTTTTGAGTTTGAGGTTCCTGACAACGGCATTAAGCTTGGAGCAATAGTTTGCGATGGGCTTGGAGGCCGGGCCGACGGCGACCGCGCATCCCGCATGGCCTGTGAGCACTTTGAGAATTTTGTTGATAATCTTCCTGACGGCCTTGAACCAAATGAGATGATACAGCAAATCAAGCGATGGTTTCAAGCCACCAATCAGGCCATAATGACTGCCGCCGCCGGAAATGGAATGGCGACAACTCTCACCGGAATACTTCTTTATTATAATCAGGCATATTTACTTAACAGCGGTGATTCACAAACACACCGACTGCGTCATGACAATTTCAGGCAGGTTACAAAAGATCATTCTGAGCATGAACGCCTTCAGAATCCTTCGGCACCTTCCCACCTTATGTATAATTGCCTTGGCATTGATGAAGCATTCGTGGATGTAACTCCTACAAGAATAATTGAGGGCGACCGGTATCTGATTTGCTCCGATGGCCTTTCTGATTATGTGAGCACCGATATCATCCGGCGCGATTCCGGCTCGGCTGAAAAACTGCTTCAGGATGCTCTTGAGCAGGACGCTCCCGACAATGTTACTATAATAATTATTGATGTTCTTCCATGAAAAACGACCCAACACTTGACGAGCTCGGGCGCTGCCTTATGATAGGTATCTCAATTGAACTGCACGGTGATCCCGACGGCATAAAACATTCCGGCATATCACGTGAATTTGATATTGCAAAACTGAAACAGGGCGATGACCTTGCAGAACCGGGATTCCGGTGCGGGCACATAACAGTAAAGGATATTACGCCCGAGCATATCACGGTAGCTTTTGACAGTGAAGTTTTGGAGGTCCCTTATGGTGAACGTACCGAGGGCAAGCAGAGCACTGGTTCTTACGAACTCACACAATATTGGGCTAAATATTTTCAGATAAACCTCCTGACAGAAACTATGAATAAATACAATGCCGTACTTGCATTGCATGCCAACAAAGACGCTTCCATTATAAGCGAAACTTGCGATAAGGAGCAGGAAGTTTTGGACAACCTCAACATCCTTATTGACAAAGGATACGTTGACCTCTACCCCATGAAGGCTCTTCTGTCGGCAAGCAACAACTGGGCCAGACAGACTATCGTAAGACCGGGAATGTTTGCCGACATTCTTCAGGAAGGGATAGAGAAAGATACCCTCAATCCCGACCATTCACGGGCTTGGGTATGGATGTATGAGGCAGTTCGATCTAATCAGGAACAGGATCCGTACTTTTTCTTCGGTGACCCAGAACTCATTGAGCCTCTTGTTCAGAAAGCCGCCGAAAAAGGCAACTATTTTGCCGGAAAAGTGAAAGAATTGATGTGGCAAAGCACTGTGAACCAATGGTGGGAACTGGTTGAATCTCAGCTTTATGACATTGCCGGTGCTTATGTAAGCAGAAACCTGCCGGACGACATTGAGCAACAAAAAGCCGGGCTTATATCCAATCTGGACAATATGATTTCAATAGGATGCAACGCCGTATATCCCCTCAAGGCCCTCCTTGCAGCCAGCGATAACTGGGAAACGTGCAAAATTGTGCGTTTTGACAAATTTCGCCAAATCATAAAAGAAGGAATAGACAAAAACGCCTTTGGAAAACGAAGCGAGAAAGCATGGAACTGGTTGGAGTTCGCCATGGAAGCCAACGACCCGAGCACATTCTTTGAGAATAAAGATACATGGGATGACATCTTCCGGGGGCATTTCGTACCTACACATATTGTATTCCTTTACAACAGTTATATTCAAGATTAAATATGCCATGCGTATGAAACCCATATATCTCAATCTCTCAAAACCATTCAGTGAGTTGGAGACAGCTGCATCTCGTTTTTGGGGCAATCCTGCATTGCCCCAAGGCATGGATTATCCGCAATACATTGACGATGAAGGCGACCAATACCCTTATGTATTCCTATGTCAGATCAATCTTGCGGATTTGCATGCGTTCAGTGCCGACAATCCTCTTCCGGCAACCGGATTGCTGCTGTTTTTCGCTAAGATTGACCATTATCTTGGGCAGTTTGCGGCAACCGATTGCATCGGCGGAGCGATAAGCAATCCCCAAGCAGTAAAAATCATATACATTCAGGATTGCTCCAATCTCCGTGAGGTAGTGCTGGTGGATGATGACGACCGGCCCATTTCGCCCGAAGAGATGGAAATAACATTCACCCATGACCATGAGACGCTTGGCGATGACCACTGTCTCTTCGCCTATCCTGACCACAGGGAATGGGAAACTTGGGACCATCCCTATGAAGATTGGCTCATACTCCTTCAGATTGATTCATTCTCCGGAATGGATTTCAACCTCAACTTCATGGACTTCGGAGTCCTTGATTTCCTCATATCCCCATCCGACCTGCACACCGCCGATTTCGCCAATGTACGGGCCATCGTCCTCTCCACATAAAAGACTCAGCATTAAATACATATACCACTATTACAGTTTACATTTCAATCTTTCCGTCCATACAACCACATAAACCATTTAATCTTGCTGTTGTTACATATCTATAAGCGGCAAAACAATACAAGATTATGGACGAAAAAGACAAGCTCAAAATCCTTCGTGAAAAGATTAATGCTGCCGATGCCATCGTGGTTGGCGGCGCATCTGGAATGTCCGCGGCAAGCGGTTTCAAATTCTATTATGCGGGTGACATAGCTGCAACATTAAAAGGATTAAAAGAATGAACATCCCCGATTCAGAACTTCGGACACTGTCCCCCGTTGTAAGAAACCTTTTCTTACAATGGGATGACTTTATGCACCGGCATGTAAAATTCAACTTGCCCGAAAGCCAGATTCACACCGAGGGACATTGTGAGCGCGTGCTGCTTTACGCGCTCATTATGGGTGAAAAGATATTCGGTGAAGACCTTGACGCACTTGAAATACTTGCTCATGCGGCAATCTTTCACGACACCCGGCGGCAGGATGACTATCTCGACACCGGCCACGGCGCAAGAGCCGCAGTGTATTACGAAAATTTCTGCAAAGCACATCCGGACATTACCTTCCATCCTGAATCGGTATTTTTGATGCGATACCACGATCTTGACGATTCTAAAGGTATTGATGCCATACGTAAGTGTTTCAACAAAGATTCCGACAAAGTCATCACTCTCTATCAGATTTTCAAGGATGCCGATGCGCTTGACCGCTGGAGGCTCGGTAGCAAAGGTCTTGACCCGAAATTCCTTCGCACTGCTCCCGCTAAAAACATGACCGGTTACTCCCTTCGTATCGTCCGCGAAACCATTCCGCCCGAACAGCTCGCAAAAACCGAGCACGAAGTGGAGCAAATCATTCAGCAACAAAACAAATAAGGCTTAACTACCCGTATATCCAGGATGAAGAACAAGCTGCTACTTATTATCGATCCACAAATTGATTTCATAACCGGCACACTCCCCGTGCCGGATGCACAACCGGCCATAGATTCCCTGTCAGAGTATATACGTGATAACATCTCTGATTATACGCATGTTATCGTTACTGCCGACCGCCACCCAATGCGCCATTGCTCATTCATATCCCAAGGCGGTAAATGGCCCTCTCATTGTGTGGCCGATTCAATAGGTGCCGCGATATGGCCCCCGCTTATGGATAGGCTTCTTGATACTCCTGACAAAGTGACCATACTTCACAAAGGCCAAAATGCCATGACCGAGGAATATTCCATACTGAAAAACGAGGATGCGGCCCGGCAGATTTTGGCAATCATAAAAGATAAGGACATTGCCCAAACCGACATATGCGGACTTGCCGGCGATGTATGCGTGTCTGACACCATACGCGATTGGTTAACCTTTCCCGCTCATACCTCACTGAACATTCTAAGGAAATTCACTCCTTCAATTGATGGCGGCAAAACCCTTGATTCGTTAATCTCAAAATACCGACTGCAATGCGCCAGATAATTCAACACTTCACCGACGACGATCTCTATAAATTCACAATGTGCTGCGCGGCAATAAAAAATTTCCCTCGCACACAGGTGAGATACTGTTTCAACGACCGCAACAATACTGTTTATCCTCCGGGATTTGCCGAAGAACTTCGCCATCAGATCAAGATGCTTGAATCGGTGGTTATCACCGATGAAGAGATAGCTTTCATGCGCCGGCGTTGCAGATATATACCCGCATGGTTCTACAGTTACCTCAAGGGATTCCGCTATGACAGCAGTTGGGTCAGGGTGAATCAGGATGAGGACGGACATCTTGACATAATGTTTGAGGGTTGCTGGAGCAGTACCATACTCCTTGAAGTCAAGGTGTTGGCGATTATTTCGGAATTATATTACATAATGACCGGCGAGGACAAATCATTTGATTATGATTCCTATTATGCCAAATCCCGTCATAAAGCGCAACGGTTGATTGAGGCCGGCTGCACATTCAGCGACTTCGGCACACGGCGGCGTGCTTCCTTCAAAGCACAAGACACCGCCATACGGGCCATGAAGGAATGTCAGCAATCTCTGACCGGACCGGGGAAATTCACGGGCACAAGCAACGTATATTTCGCCATGAAATACGACCTCGTTCCCATCGGCACAATGGCGCATGAACTGATCTGTGCCATTGCCGGAATGTATGGCCCGCAGATGGCCAACTATCTCGCTATGAAAACATGGGGTGACACATATAGAGGCTCGTTAGGCACTTTCCTTTACGACACTTATGGCTGGAGAATTTTCAGCCTTAACTTCTCCGAAGATTATGCCAACATGTTCAAGGGACTGCGCGTTGACAGTGGCGATAATTTCAGGGAACTTGATCTTATAACTTCCAAATACCGCGATCTTCACATTGATCCGCGCACCAAACAGATTGTATTCAGCAACGGCCTTGATGTTGACGGTGCTATCGAGATACAGAAGTACGCGCAAAACAAGTGTATCCCCTCCTTCGGCATTGGCACACACTTCACCAACGATTTTGATGGAGTCAGACCCATGAACATCGTCATCAAACTTGTTGCCGTGAAAATCACCGAATCATGGCCGTTTTACTGCGATACATGCAAACTCAGCGAAGACCCCGGAAAATACTCCGGCAATAAAGCCGTCGTTGACCGATTTCTGGAGATTCTTCACCTTGATACCTCTACCAAGAGCCGGTTCGACAATATGTGAAATGCCTCCTTGACCATCACCCATTGATTACTTCATGTTAAAGCAATAGCATTATCATTGAAACTATTCCCAGCAATAGCCCCGGTAATATTATTGGGAGACTGTATTTCCTCAACTTCTTTATTTGAACCTCATTCAATTTCTTGTTTCCGTTACTTTTGAAATACTTGGCAGCCACGATAAGCCGCACTATTGCACCTACCACCAGCAGCCCGAGGCTTATATCCAGAAACAGACTCCCCAAACGGTAATATTCCATAACTTCGTTTTTACTTAATAACATCCTCTCTTGCAATAAAGTTTCCTGTATAAAGTCGGCGAGACAGATGTTTGCGATTTGAAATATTTGCCAAAAGAAGAAATCGTAGAGAAATTCAGTCCGTAAGCTATCTCTTTTATTGACTTTGATGTGCATATCAGCTGCGTTTTAACAATGTCTATCAGCTTCTTGTTAATCCAGTAATTGGCCGTTTCTCCACTGACCTTCTTAACTATACCTGACAGATATTTCGGACTGATACACAATCTTGATGCATAAAACCCTATATGCCTTTCATGCGATATATATTCATCCAGTAAGCTGTTGAATCTTTTGTACAGATATTCACTCCTTGGTATATGTCCGGACGCATTTTCCAAGGTAGGCATTATATTGATGTATATTTTACGTTCACCCGCCAACGATTCCAGTGCGATGAAAAGATCAGATGTAGCCAACCCTGTTTCTCTACTCAGTATATCACAGGTCATGCACCCGACATGTTCATGTATGGCAGTAAGAACCTTCTGTTTTATACTTTCATCACACATTGCATTCCACTGTTTAATTGTTTTTCTGGAAACTTACCACAGCCCATATGCTTGCAAGGGCACCGTAGATGCACAGTGGCACAAACTGTGGCAGAAGTTGGGTGAATGTACTCCCCTTGAGATATATCTCACGCATGGCTGTGATTATATAGCGCAGCGGATTGAGGCGGGTAGCTTCCTGTGCCCAATGAGGCATTGAGGCGATTGGCGATATCAGTCCGCTTGTCAGAATGAATATCACTATAAAGAAAAACATCACTATCGCAGCCTGACGCATATTGTCACTGTAATTGGAGATAGTCAGTCCGAGCGACGATATGGTAAATATATAAACTATATTGAACAGGAATACCAACCCTACCGATCCTGCAGGCGTAACTCCGTGTATTTTCCACGCAAGCAGCATTGAGAACCCTACTATAAATATACCTACAGTCCAGTAAGGTATCATCTTGGATAGAATGAATTCTATACGCGACACCGGAGTCACATTGATCTGTTCTATAGTGCCGCGCTCCTTTTCGCCAACCACATTCAGGGCAGGAAGAAATCCCACAAGCAATATCAGAGTCATTGCCATCAATGCCGGTATCATATAAGGCTTGTAGTCAAGACTCGCATTGAACAGATAGCGCGGTTCCACATTCACCGGACGGCGTGACACTCCTCCGCTCTCATACCCCAATTCCCGGGCATACTGCATCACAATCTGGGTCAGATACGAGTTGCCGAGACCGCCTTTCATGCCGTTTACCGCATTGACCGTCACCATCACATCGGCACCGCCGGTGCGGTACAGATTGTGCTCGAATTCATTTTCAATAGTGACTATAAAATCCACATCGCCACTCTGAAGCAAATTATATGCCGTCTCATAATTAGGGCAGGTAGCATACAGATTAAAAAACTCCGACGCCTGCAATTTCTGCGTCAACCGGCTTGAAAGCGTCGAGTGGTCGTTGTCAATCACCGCGATATTAAGGTTTTTGACCTCCTGTGTCGCTATGCGCGGCACGACATTCATCATGGCAATCGGCAGAAGGATGAACACGACAGGCAAAAGCCAGTTGCGGAACATCTGCTTGTATTCTTTCGTAAGAAGATATGGTAATGCTTTCATAACATTCTGTTTTAAGTATCAGGCGAGTCTTGTTTTGAAAAACTTCCATGCAAGCAGCATGAACACTATTCCTTCTATTGCAAGAGCACGTATCTCCGGTATCACATATTCTATGCTCACTCCCTCCACCATGATTTTGCGTGAAGCTGATATGAACCATTTTGCCGGAACTATGTTGGATATTACCTGTGAGGCAACCGGCATTGACTCTATGGCAAACACCATTCCCGAAAGATATATGCCCGGTACTATTATCAGCAGCGAAATCAACATGGCTGTTACCTGTGAATTAACTACGGTAGAAATAAACAGACCCAACATCAGCGCTACGAATATATAAAGAACAGCAATCGCGCCATACAACAATAATGAACCCGACATCGGCACATGCATTATGAAATATGATATGCATATAATCACTATCAGATCAACTATAGAAATAATCATGTACGGCACAAGCTTTGCCAGCACTATGTCAATAGAGGGCAGCGGTGACGCGAGCAGTATCTCCATGGTTCCCGTCTCACGCTCTCTCACTATGGCTATTGAGGTCATCATACAGCATATAAGCAATATTATCAGTCCCACCACACCGGGCACAAAATTCACTTCCGATCTCAATTGTGGATTGTAAAGCATACGCGAATTCACCCTTATATTGAACTGCTGTCCCGCTTCTCCGGTACTTGCCATCTGTTGCGCCAGCTCTTTCTGAAACCCTGCCACCACCTGTTGCGCGTATGCTACCCTCACGCTTGCCTGATTTGGCTCGCTGCCGTCTGACAAAATCTGTATTGAGGCATCCTGTGAGTGCATTATGCGTTCCGCAAATTCCGGGCCGAAAACCACCACAAGGTCTATTTCTCCTTTCCTGAAAAGCTCTGTGGCTTCCTCCTCGGTCTTGACTTCTCCTTTACCGATAAAATAATCATTGGCATACAGCCTGTGGGTGATCTGCTCCGTGTACTGATCGTGACTTTGGTCAAGCACCGCCACTCTTATATCCTTTACTTCATTTTTGATTACGAATCCAAGGAGCAACACCAATATCTGTGGCATTACCAGCAATATCAGCAGCGAACGCGGATCGCGCAGTATATGTATGAACTCCTTCCGGACGAAACTTAAAAACTGCTTCATTATCTTATTCCATTTGATTGTCAATCTCCACGCTTGGCTGTTCTGGCCAGTGCATAGAATACATCATACATCGTCTTCCCGTGAAATTGCTCCTTCAGCTGCGCAGGTGAGCCAAGTGCGTCTATGCGCCCGTCCACCATAATGCTGACGCGATCGCAATATTCGGCCTCATCCATATAATGTGTCGTCACAAACACGGTGATGCCACTGTCGGCCGCTTTGTATATCAGCTCCCAGAACTGGCGGCGCGTCACAGGATCCACACCGCCCGTAGGCTCATCAAGAAACACAATGCTCGGCTCGTGAAAGATGGCAAGCGAGAATGCAAGTTTCTGTTTCCAGCCCAGAGGCAAACTTTTCACCATCGTTTTGCGCTCTGCCTCAAATCCGAGTTCTTTCAGCAGTTCGGTTATTTTATCGCGCACTTTCTTTCGGGGCATACCATAGATACCACCGAAAAGCACAAGGTTTTCCTCCACCGTCAGGTCATCGTATAACGAGAATTTCTGCGACATATATCCGATATGGCGCTTGACATCCTCATATTGGGTCGCGACATCATACCCCGCTACCGTTGCTTTGCCGTCACTTGGCTGGGAAAGCCCGCACAACATGCGCATCGCCGTCGTTTTTCCGGCGCCGTTCGCTCCCAGAAAACCGAATATCTCACCTTTATGCACCTCAAAAGTCACATGGTCGGTAGCCGTGAAATCCCCGAACCTCTTTGTCAGTCCTTCGGCTTTTATTACTATTTCATCTGTCATGACTTTATTCCTGTAGGTTCATAAAACAATCCTCGATAGTAGGCTCCACTGCCTCTATCACAATGTCACGGTGGCCGAGTGCTTCAAGCTGTTCGCGGAGTGAGTCTATTGTCAGTACCGATGGGTCAACGGTGGCATGATGGTTCTCGCCGAAAGCGAAAGCTGTCTTTACACCCTTGATTCCGCGCAAGTCGGTAAGGAGCCGGTGCATCTTGTCGGAGCGCACCGCCCAGAGTGTCTGAGTGTACGCCTTGATAATGTTATCAGGCGTGTCGATAGTCAGAAACTGTCCTTCCTGTATAAGAGCGATGCGGTCACACTGTACCGCCTCGTCCATATAAGGGGTTGAAACGATTATGCTCAGTTTGAAATTCTTTTTCAGTTTCTGCAACATTTCCCAGAATTCCTTGCGGCTCACCGGATCGACACCGGTTGTAGGCTCGTCAAGAAAAAGCACATGGGGAGCGTGTATCAGGGCGCACGAAAGCGCGAGTTTCTGCTTCATGCCGCCCGACAGTTTGCCGGCTTTGCGTTTCTTGAACGGTTCAATCTGACGGTATATATCCTCTACAAGATGATAATTCTCTTCTATCGTGGTATTGAACACTGTGGCAAAAAACGACAGGTTTTCCTCCACCGTCAGATCCTGATACAGAGAGAATCTGCCCGGCATATAGCCGATATTTCTACGTATCTTCTTGTAATCCTTGACCACATCCATGCCATCGACCACAGCAGTGCCGGAATCGGCAAGGAGCAGCGTAGTGAGAATACGGAACAGTGAGGTCTTGCCGGCCCCGTCAGGACCTATCAGTCCGAATATCTCACCTTCTCCCACATCAAAGGTCACTCCTTTCAGAGCCTTTACCTTACCTTTGTCATACGACATTTTAAGGTTTTCCACACTCACTATTGCCATAATCGACACGTTTATAATTTCACATCACCATACATTCCGCGCTTGATCAGGCCGTCATTTTTGACTGCTATCTTTATGGCATACACCAGATTGGAGCGTTCATCTCGTGTCTGGATGGTTTTGGGTGTAAATTCCGCCTCGCTGCTTATCCACGACACCGTGCCATCATACTCCTTGCGTCCGTCTGCCCCCTGATCGGCATAGACTTTTACTTTCTGACCTATTTTCAGTCCCGTCAGCTGATCAGCAGTGATATAGGCCCTGAGCTTCATATCCGACACATTGGCCACCTTGAACAATGCACGTCCGGGCACTGCAAATTCGCCGGCCTCGGCATATTTTGACAGTATCACTCCGTCTATGGGCGATGTTATCACTGCCTGATGCATCATATCGTCTATCTGCCCCATCTGAGCGTCAAAGCTTGCCGATTGTCCGTCTATACTTTGGTTTGCCGTTGTCACTTGCTCGTTCGCTGCCGTGAGTTGTTTCTGCAGGGTGGCTATTTGATAACCAAGGTCATCCACCTGCTTCTGAGTAGCGGCCCCGTCTTTTAACAGTGCCTTGAAGCGTGCCTGCTCCGATTGCAGATTGGCAATCTGCTGACGCAATGATGCCACCTGTTGCGCAGTATTGAGCTTGCGGCTTGTGGCTGCATCTTTACCGGCATGAAGTTGCTCTTTTTTCAGTATAAGCTGCGTCATATCAAGCTCTCCGAGTGGCTCATTCGCTTTTACCGTCTGACCCTCCTCCACATTGAGTGACACGATTTCGCCTGTGCCTCGGGCCGAAACAATTACTTCCGTAGTCTCAAACACGCCCGATGCATCGTAATCCACGTTTTTGTTTCCACACGCTGTGAGCACCATTGCCGGAACTGCCCACATAAGGATTGTAGTTCTTTTCATATCGTTTGTATTTTTAATTATTCGTAGTGTATTTAAGATCATAGCTCTCCTTCAGCATCAATATTGTATGGGTGGAGAGGTCTATGCGTGACTGGTTTTCACGGGTTATCTCCTGAAGCAGATTGTTGGTGTCTATTATCCCGTGTTCCAGTTTTGATTCGGCTGCCCGGCGCACATCGCTCCGCAGCGACACTATCTCCTTGTCGTCAACTATCAGTTGGCGGTATTTGGCTATGCCGTCGCTCTGCTGTATCTCAAGCAAACGGTTATTGAACAGGAATGTTTCACGGGCCGACTCCACCAGTCCGCGACGGGTACTGAGTTTTGCGCGGTCATTCTTCCTTGTGTACAACGCCCCGATGTTCCATGACAGTCTCACGCCCACTATACCGTTTAGTTTCCATGTGCGGTTGAACATCGCTTCAAACTGGTTATAACCCGGGTAACCGTAATAACCCTGTGCAAAGACACTCAGCCTCGGTAGCAGACGGGCGTTAAGCAACTTTTCCTGCGCATCGGCAAGCTTGATCTGCGAGTCAAAAAGTTGAAGCTCGGGTCTCTTGTTATCTTGAGTGTTGACCACCACATCCTGAGGCATTCCGAGATTGGCAACCTCTCTGCCTATAAACACCGACAGCATGTCAGTCATACTTTTACGTGAGGATGCCAGCTCCGTGGCCTGCTGCTCCGCCTTTAGCTTTTCTGCCTTGACCGTGTTGACATCGCTTTTCATAGCCACTCCGTGAGCCAGCATTGAGTTGAGCTTGTTCAGATTTGACTGAAGGAGCGTCTGCAAATCCTTGTTCAGCTGTATCTTCTCATCAAGCAGCAGAATACCGAAATACAAATCATTTATTCGCTTCCGTACTGCATAAAGATCTGTGGCGGTTTGTGCCGACTGTACCTCTCCTTCAAGACGGGCCACATCCTTTTGGCCGCTGATCAAACCTCCGTCATATACCGTCTGGTTTATGTCAACCCCTACACGGTACTGGTCCTTACTGATACCCTTGGCCTGAAGTCCCTGCTGGCCGAGCATTCTCTGCAGCACATCCGGAAGTGTCATCACATCACTTTGGTAGGTGGCCTGTGCCATTGCAGAAATCTGCGGCAGCCATCCCTTGCCGATATTGCTGACGGTATAGTCGGTTGTCTGCCTTATCAGGTCATACTGCTTTATAAGCGGATAATTCTCCTCTGCCAACTGCTGGCACTCGTCAAGCGTCACCGTCTGTCCCTGTGCCGGTAAAACAAGGAGCATAAGAATGAATAATGCTGTGATATGCTTCATATTTTTATATGTTTTGATTTTCACAACGCAAAGATATAACTGCTTATCTGGGTTATAATATCAAGATACGTATTTAAATTATTGAATTTGTACGATTGGGTGTTTATTTCTTGAAAAATACAAAACAATATACCTATTTTTGCCCAAGAATAATACAAACATCACAATGTCAGCAACCGCTATTCACGACTTTTCATTGCATACCACCGATTTCAGTAGTCTTGATAATCTGCCCGATCTGGCTTTTGTAAACGAGCATTTCGGAATGATTCTCAATGTAGGCTCTGCTCACAACGATTTTATCAAAGCCAATCAGCCATACCGATTTCTTGAAGGAAGAATTCTGTGGGTCACCGACGGTTGGGCCGACATTGAACTCACTTTGGAGGAATATCACATAAAAAAAGGCGATATAGTACTGCTGGCCCCCGAATCAATAATTGAGTTGAAATCCAACAGTCCCGATTACAACATGATCGGTATTATATATAACGTGGATATTCCGGTCAATGAAAGTCTGATTATTCATGCCGGAGAAACTGAGATGCAGGAAACACTCAGAATGGCAAATATCCTCTGGGACACAGCTCGCCACACCCCTTTCCGGCTCAAAACAGTTACTCACCTCCTGTCTGCCATAATAACCAACATCCAGTATATCAACCGCACTGAGCAGGAATCAACCCTGCAAAAGAAGAAAACGCGTCAGGAACTGCTGTTCAGCAAATTCAAGAAACTTGTCAACGAGCATTGCTCCCGCCACAGGACCATACCGTTTTACGCCGAGCAGCTGGCACTTACCCCACATTACCTTTCCAGCCTGATAGCAAAAGCAAGCGGCCGGAGCGTGATGTACTGGATCAACCGCGCCACTCTGGTTCAAGCCAAAGTATTGCTGAAAAACAAAGACATGCTGATATATGAGGTAGCTGAGAAACTTAATTTCCCAAGTCAGACAGCATTCGGCACATTCTTCAAAAGAGAAACCGGAATGACCCCGAGCGAATACCAAAGATTAGATTAGTTAAGGTATATAACATCACTTAGAGCCGGTTAGACAATATGTACTCAGATGTTGTCTAATCGGCTCTAAATTGCTTTTCTGCTTGCATTTTATCAAAGCTTTGTTGTATATTTGCGCTTGAAAAGAGCCATTTACCAATAGGGCAAGCTCATAAAACCATCCGATATCCAATATTTTCGCAATATGAAGAAAATTCAGAAACTCAAGCTTTGCAACTGGTGTCTCCTACCGGTCACAATTGCCATGCTGGTTTCTGGCATACAGCTTGAGGCAACGGGCAGCCGGGGTATAACATCCGTTTGGATTCATATTGCCATTGGCATCATATTTGCAGTGCTGATATGTTATCACATATTCCTGCATTTTGGAAAAAGCAACTGGTTCAAAAAATTCAGTAAACAAAAAAGCCCCGTCACACGCATCCTGTGGTGGGTAGCACTCGCCACATTCATCACCGCTATCGCGTCAACCGTCCATTGGATGCAATCATTCACCCACGCATCCATTGGTGGAGTGCATGGCAAATTAGGCTTTCTCATGATAATCCTGTCGATAGGACACATCTGCAAACGAATAAAATTTTTCAAACCCCCTAAAGCGTAAATTTTTATCCCAATCTATACCACTTTCATAACCAATTCCTATACTACCCGTCTTTCTCAAACCAAAATTCATAACCCTATCAAGCATTTGACCTAAACTATGGAAACAGATTTATCCACCGGCGAACAATGGTTTGTCATGCGTGATCTCAAGCGTGCAAATGCAAAGCTCCCGGCATACAAGCAGTTGGAAGAAGCAGGATTTCGCGTCTTCACACCCATGACAACAAAAATAATGGAAAAAGGAGGCAAAAAAACACGAATACAGGTGCCGTTTGTTCAGGATCTGCTTTTTGTGTATTCAAGCAAAGAGGCTCTTGACAAGGTCGTCACCCGCACACACACCCTGCAATACCGGTTCTTGAAAGGAGCTGCATACTGTACCCCGATGACAGTACCCGTTGCCGAAATGGACCGCTTCATAACCGCCGTCACATCTGTAAAAACACCGCAATACTATCACCTTAACGAGATAACGCCAAGCATGTATGGAGCAAAAATACGAATGGTTTGCGAAGGTCCCATCAATGGATTTGAAGGAACTCTGCTCAAAATCAAAGGCTCCGGCAAAAAAAGACTCTTGGTGAAACTCACCGGTGTCCTTGCCGCAGCCGTGGAAATCGGCAATGCCGATTACATTGAGCTCGTCAACTCCTGAGCCTGCTGTTCAAGCAGTCCGTTATTCGGTTATTTCCACATAATTCCCTTCAGGATCAGCTATCGCACATTCATAATATCCGTCGCCTGTAGTGCGGGGATTACTAAGTATTGTGTAGCCGTCTTCCCTGAATTGTTGAGCCATGATGTCAACGGCTTCTTTACTCCCAACCGATATGGAAAAATGAGCCAACCCTTTCAGATCTCCCCTGCTCGCCGGAGAGTCTTTGCCGGGTATGTTCATAAGCTCGATTCGCGCTCCTCCATCCTTGAACGACAAGAAATAAGAGCTGAAATTTTTTTTGGCATTGATGTACTTGCCACTGCTGGACATATCAAAATAGTGGATATAGAACTCCCGGAGCAATTCTAAATTTTCTGCCCATATAGCTATGTGATCAATTTTCATCAGTCCTACATTATTTTTTAGTACTATTATTCATCAACCACTGCACCCTGCGCGAATCGGGCAAATGCTTAATGGCGAACCCATCAAATTGAGCCTTGAACCCGTTGCCGTCCGGACTCGCCCCCATCATTCCCACCATTACGGGATGATTGTCTTGAAGCCACGCATTGCGCATCATTATATATTCCTTGTCGTCAAAAGAATAGAAAACCTCCACGGCATCCAGACGCCGGATTGCCTTTATCCATACATACGCCACAGGCTTGTCCAAAGGTATGATGCTCCAATCACTTGTATGATGAGTTACAACCGTACTCAGATTATATTTCCCATCTACAAACTCGATACCTGCTTTGATATAATTTTCATGGTCGGTGCGCAGCATCAGTCCGGCCTGGTCAAAACGTGTTTTATAGTCACCGGATATTCTCACTTTCACCTCAAATTCCCCACCCTGCAAGGCATACAGAAACGGCGCATCATCCACAGTGAACCCATAATGCGATATCCTCCAATAGTCCGTTTGGGGTGTTACATTCATCATAAGTGAGTTGCCTTCAATCTGCCAGTTTTCCGGCTCATTGAACCACTGCATTTTATCCAAGGTTTGTGCCATAGAGATACAGGGAGCAGAGAGAATTAACACACCGGATAATACTATCCTTGTCAGGTTATTCTTTGGGTTGAACATACGTTGATAGCTATTAAATTTTATTACCTTTGCAATTTGTAACACATTGATAGTGCAAAGGTAAGGCATTTACCGGCGCCCGGCAATACTGATTTATAACCATTTTACGCACACACAACCGATGGATGTAAAAAATGAGCTGAACGACAAATTCCTGTCTCAGGATTTCGGAAACAACGACCGGATTTCTGAAAACCTCAACAGTTACAGATTATTTGCCTCCGGATATGCCCGTATTGAAAATGCCATTGCGGTACTGAGCGACTTGAAAGAGCGCAAAAGCTATATCTATTATGGCGGTATGGCTCAGACCTTGGGCATGGACACCAAGAGCCAATGCAGGTGTGTTGATTCCATTTGGGAGGATGAAATATTCCGATGCATTTCGCCCCGCGACATGGAGAGAAAGCATCTTGAAGAGCTTAAGTTCATCCATTTTATACGGACTAAAACCAAACAGGATTATTCCAACTATTACCTGTCAAGTGTCCTGACCATGATTGACAGGGAGTGCCACAGGCATCTGGTTCGGCACAGGGTGTTTTATGTCGGAATACAACCCAACGGAAGCATCCGGCTGGCATTATGCCTCTACAACCTCACTGATGACAAATCCGATACCAAAAGTTATATCTGCGAGTCTGTGTCGGGCAAGGTTCTGCCTTTAGAGCAGCACAACTGCAACGATTTGGTTTCTAAAAGGGAAAAAGAGATACTTCGGTTCATTGATGAAGGGATGCTGAGCAAGGAAATTTCCGAGAGCCTTTCCATAAGCATACATACCGTCAACAGACACAGACAAAACATATTGCTGAAATTATGTGCCTCAAACTCCATTGAAGCGTGCCGTATTGCAAAACAGCTTAACCTCATATAGCTGAATTAACATCTTATGTTCATCATTGAGCCTATTTAACTTATTGACCGCAACACCCATTGGCATTAATAACTACTTTTGTGCCAACTCTCATTGCTGTCATGTATCGCTGTTTTGCATTCATCATCATTTTTGTCCTCTCGCTATCCGCAGTGGATGCTCGGGGCGCACAAAACCCCGTCATTGCCGACTCCGTAACCCGGCAGCCTCTCCCCTCTGCCTCCATTTTCAACCGTCACGGCTCCATGATAGGCTTAAGCAGCAACAAGGGCAAAACGCCCTACCTGTCTCCCGACAGCTACCCCATTACCGTGCGTTATCTGGGATTCAAAGAAAAATCTGTCGCTTTCCCCACACCCGACACCATATTCCTGCAAAAAACGGTAGCCTCTCTCCCCGAGGTGGTAGTAGAATCACGACAGCACAAAGTATTGCACATGCTCGCCTACGTACGCGAATACTCCACTCTCTCCACCTATACCGACACCGTGTTCCTTTTTCGTGAAAAAATGGTGGATTACATGCTTGTCCCCGACAAAAAAACCAAGTTTAAGGGATGGCCCAATCCCAGAATCCTCTCTTGCCGTTCCTACTACCATATCACCAACAACCAAGGACTTGACAGTGTCAGCGACATCAGCAACCATCATTTCTCCTGGTCCGACTGGATAGGAGTCGCCCCCTCCGTCCCGCTGCCTTCCGCGCTCCTGATTGCCGATGAGGCCACCGACACCGTACGTGGTAAATACAGCCCCACCGAAATCTGGACAAAACACCGCGACAACCTCATGGTGGATGTAAATGTGCTTGCCGACACATCCAGCCGCAAATGGGTGCCCAACCTCTCAGGCTTTTTCCGCAATAATCTTGATTTTGAGCAATTCCGCCTCCGCTTCAATTACAGTGATGTGACAGGCGACCGACTCTCGCCTCTTGACCTCACTGGCTATTCCTTCAACATTGAGTCCAACGGACGCGGTCATGCCATGTTCGGCTTCAACCACCTCAACGAGCAGTTTTTCGTCAGCACCTATGCCGAAGTATATATGCTTGACAAAGAATACATCACGCTCAAAGAAGCCAAGAAATGGACAAGCAGCAAACTCAATTTCAACGAAATAGGCATATATGAGCCGGACAATGTACCCCCGCTCCAACCAGCCATATCACAGCTCGTGAGCCGCGTCAACAACATCAATCAAAACAAAATTCGGCTTGACATCCCGCCCGACTACCGCTACGTGAGTCCGCACAAAAACAACAAAAACTTCGCATTCGGCCATCGCGCCCTCGCCATGCTCAAGCAGCTCACAGGCATCACCCTGATCAAGTCACACAAGAACATGCGACACAATTGGAACGAGTTCAAGCACGACCGCATACGCAAAAACAAACGCGCCTATTGAACCCGCCGCCTTCCCTACTTCACCGGCGGTTGCCAAAACCATGCCTCGTCTGTAGTGATTATATGAGCATTGTCGTAGTTGCTGCCTTGGGGCACAAGAGCCACAAACTTGCCCTGACGGTGAGGATATGAAACCGTGCTCTCTGGCTCCGACTGGTTGAATGCATTTACCGACATGATATATAGGTTCTTAGCCATATATTCGTCAAGATAATACTCCTTGTCCTGCGTGTAGCGGTTATTCCAGTTGGCATCATTATTGATTGCCAGCGGTAGGTCGTATTGCAAACGGTAGCGCACCTCGCCCGGATGAAGCAACGTGCCCTTCTCATCCATAACATACGCCGCAAAGGTAGGATCCACCCACACCCATTTGCCGAGCGATTCGCTCCAGGCCACGCATATCACATGGCAGTCATTGTCGGTGTCCCATGCCTTTGATTGACAAGTCACATAGCGTGCCGGAATCCCTTCGGCAAGCAGCGCCTCTGCAAGAGATATGGCCAAGGCGCGGCAATTGTAGCCGCAACTGTCGCGTTTTGCAGATTCATAAGTATTCCTGAGAGTCCTTTCCCCGGGAGCAAGCCCGTTGTCGCCGGCATGAGGGATACTGTTGTGAACCCAATACAGAAGATTCTTTATGCGGGATATATCATCGCCATTACCCGCAACGCTGTCAAGGTTGAAATACTCGCGTGTTGCCGCCAAAAGCGAATCGGATGGGAGCGCATACTCCAGATTCGGCTTCTTAATCGTATCGGCCGCATAGCTGGGCGATGCTTTCAATATCTCAAGTTTGGTTTTGACATCATCGCCCAGATTCCAGGCATACTCCATTGATTGTTTCAGGCTGTCGGTCAACGGACTGCCAAGCTCGGCTAAAACGGGCTGTAATATCTTTGCAGACGAATATGCAACCTTACGCATCCATTTCGAATCTTTGGCACGCAGCACCTCTTCTTGCCACCGGGCAACACGCTCCATGTCAGCAATTAGTTTTGGATTGGTTCTCAACTGCTCAATTGTTGCTACCGGATTCAGACTGTCGTTATACGCCTTAAGAAACGCTCCGTTGTTAACGATTTTGTCTTCCTCTACACCAAGATCCACCACTACGCTTTCAAACACCACCTTTTCAAGATTCGGCGTCCTTGACACAAGACCCGAGCCTCCTGTAGATGAAATCGGGCCCTTGAATATAATGGTCTTCAGTTTGGGACAATTTAAAATTAATGTGCAGTCAAAATGACCCACCATTCCGTCAAAAACCACTTCTTCCACATTGGGAATTCCGTATAGCAATCCTCCCGGCAAATAATCAACATTGCCGAAAGTTATTTTTCGCAGATTCGGAAACTGGGAATATTCGTCAAGACGACCGAACACCCCTACATCCGGAATCACAATTTCAGTTGCATCGGCGGGATACACAAGGCTGTCAGGAAACAGTACATGCCCGTCACGTATTGGCTCGGTAAAATAATCAGGCTTCTTTATCACCACATCCTGCGAAAAACACACTGCGGCACAAAACATGGCTGCAACAGCAAGTATACTTTTTCCTTTCATACCCTATATCTTTTATAAGTCAGTATTACGGCATAGGCAATTCTACCCATTGCACAAAGCTAATTATTTTTTCATTCCCACAAGTCATCCTCCACAAAAATTTCCTCCCCTCCCTATCACTTTTCCCTTAGTAATCCCGGAATTAACATTCCGGCTATTGCATAAACCAATATTTTCCCATTATTTTACATTTTCTAACATCACTTGTGCCTATATGTACTTGAAAACAACTGTAGCTCTCTTGTTCTTTCTCGCTTATTTGTGCTTGCAGGCCGCTGAGCCTGTCAACACTGTCATCGGCAACATGACCGATCAATATATATTCGTCACCGACAAATCGGGGCTGAAACTCGAGTGCATAAAACAACACAAGTCCATCACATTCCTGGCCACAAAAACCGCCACAACTGCACATGCATCCATCAGCTACGATAACTTTCGAACAGTAGATAACGCCAAGGCCAAAGGGTCTAAACCCATTTACGGCAATGCTACAAGCGCAGGCATATTCTTTGACGATTCGCGCATGTGCATACTCCCCATAAAGCTTGACAAAGTGGGAAAAAGCATTACAGCTACATTCGACTGCACGCTCAAATCACCCGAACGGGGCCATCTGGTTTTCGTGGGTGCCAACTATCCCGTCAAGCAATATACCCTATCATTAACCATGCCAATAAGCATGAAAGACATTTACGATATTGAGGCAACCAATTTGCCTGAAAACGCATCAATTACCCGTGCACCTTCTCCCGATGGCAAAAATTGGGTTATAACACTTGCCGCTTCCGATTTGCCCGCATTGAATCTGCCATCCGATGCCCCCTCCCCCCGCCGCACACTTCCTTTGGTATGCTTTACCGGCATGTTCAAGGATGTAAATGATTTCTATACACGCATCCGCCAATATATTCTCCGTCAGGACCCAGGGTTAGAAAACGTGGCTGAAAAGGCGCGACAAATCACATCACAGTGCAAATCCGATGCTGAACGTATCGCAGCCATACATCACTGGGTCAACACCAACATACGCTATATAGCCATAGAGTATGGCGAGTTGGGGTGGGAACCAGAATTGGCATCCGTCGTGCTCCAGAAGCGGTATGGCGATTGCAAAGGTTCAGCCAACCTTATAAAGGCAATGCTGAATGCCGTCAATATTGACGGACGAATAGTGTGGATAGGCACTCACAGCATCCCCGACGACTGGACTGCGCGCCCTTTGTTTTCTACCGGTAACCATATGATAGCCGCAGCAATTTTGCCCGGTGACTCCATATTATATCTTGACGGCACGGTAGGAGCTACAGATTGCGGTTACTATACCGGCTCTATTCAGGGCAAACAAACCCTAATAGAGAATGGAGACAAATGCATCATACACCGCGTTCCAATCTTGCCTCCGGCAAGCAACTGTGATGATGTTACCGTAAACTATACCATTGACGGCACCACGCTTCACGGCAAATTCATCGAAACCGTTTCAGGCGAATTCAAGGCACGGCTTCTCAACTCGCTTAACAACACTGACCGGCGTTACCGCAACAAGCAGGTGCTCGGATTTATCAACGAGGGACGCAATACATGGGCTTTTGACAATGTCACGTTGCATAATGACACTGTCAACAACGGCCCCACTAAAATCACGGCTGAAGTGACACGCTCTGCAGGCATACAGAAAGTCGGCGACAACAGCTATCTGTCTCTTGACATCATACCGTCAATTCTCGGAATGATATTTGAGCTGGAAGACCGAACTGCCCCCGGTGAGATCAGTATTTCCAAACGCCTCTCCCGCACCATATCCGTGAAATTGCCCGAAGGGACAACTCTACGCGAACTTCCCGCCACTGTTCATATCAGCAATCCCACAATAACAGCCTCACTGGAATATACCTCCGACCAAGACACTGTTACTGCCCGCTTGTTGATGGATTTCACACAAGGCATAATACCTTTGAAAGAACTGGAAAATTTCAACAACGACATTCGCACGCTCTCTCGTGCAATTAACAACAAACTTGTTTTAGTAAACCAATAATCATTATGAATACAAAACCATTATTTGTGGCTGCATTGCTCGTGGCACTTGCCGCCTTCACTTCCGCCGCAGCAAACAACGAACCTGATGCAAAGTTTCAGAAAACTGCCGCACAGGAGGTATGGAATATGAACCTGCCGGAATTCAATGCTAATACATCAGTCCCGGACTCCCTTGCAAATGGATGCGCAGCAGTAATTATCGCTGAATACAATAGCATTGATGCCGGCAGAATTGAATCATCCCAAATGGGTAATTTTGTTGATGTAGAGCGAGGATATATCGGGGAAACAACTGTCAACCAAATACGACGCTGCATGGTCAAGCTCCTTGACAAAAGTGCGGTAGAATACTATTCGGAATTTTCTTTTGACCCGAAAGAGAGCAAAAAAATCGGCTCAGGATTGGTGATTTATGAGTTTAATCAAGCATTCGGGGCTCGCATCTACAAGCCCAACGGCCTGTGCATTGATGTTGACCCCAAAGAGGTTGTAACCGTCACAACGGGAAAGAAAGAGACATCAAGCGAGCATAAGCTTGCCATTCCGGGCCTTGAGACAGGCGACGTACTTGAGTTCTTCTATTACACACGCCGATACTTTTTCGGCGATCAGGGAATACGTACGAGCATTGACCTTGTGTCAAAATACCCTATCATGGACTATCTGTTTGTGGGCGCTTTTGACACCAATCTTACTACCGAAATATCCACATTAAACGGCATTACAGCCGGAATATTTGAGAACAAATCCACCTCCGACCGCAATATCATGTCACTGCATCTTAAAAACATTGAGAAATTTGACAATCCCGGATGGTGCAATAAAGCACGACAGATGCCTTTAGTGCGCCTGAGCGTGAAAGACAACCTGTCACGAATATTCGGCACACCTGAAAGCGCACGTCGCGCAGGCATATATTTCAATCTCCCAGCACCACTCATTATGGCAGAAGTAGCTGAAATTTTTGCAAAGACCACAATACCGGTCAGTGATGCCTCCAAAGCTTGGGGGTTGGTTAAGGATTACCGTCAGGCTCACCCTGACGCCACCGATGCACAAATTGCAGACGCGGCATGGCTCGCAGCAAAATATATGGCAAACGTATCCAAAGAAAGCTACAACCAGTGGGATGTGGTGTGCCTTACAAAAGACCTCCTTGAGAAAGCAAAACTCACCACAGAGGGACAGCTTGCCGTAACAACCACGCATAATGATGTTCCTGTAGAGTGCATCTCAGCCTATACACAAGCTACCCCGATGATCATCATGGGAGACCGTTATTATGTGGGCGATGCCAACACCAATTTCCTTCCCGGCGAACTTCCTGACGAATACCACGGCGAACAGGCATACATAATTGAAGGAGAACGGTCATCGGTATTCAACAACAAACAATTCTCCGTGGTCAATCTTCCCGACCATGCCTACAGAGAAAACACAGCCAATTATACAGTGGACATCACAATACCCGACCCGGATGCCACACAGCTTGATTTCACATACAAAGTCATAGCCAAGGGTGGCGGCAAAAGCCAGTGTTCTATGCCATTGATGCCCGATGAAATAATCCCGCTTACAGAGGATTACCTCAACTTTCCGGCAAACAAGCGCAGCAAACGTGAGTTTGACAAGGAAGCAGTACTTTTCAACAAAATCAAGAAAGCTATTTGTGACCGAAAACCCAAATCTGACCTTGGACTTGAAAATTCTTCCATTGATACCGTCATTGTAAGTAACTACAGTTACACACCCGGTTCACTTAAACTTGAATATTCAGTAAAGGGAAATGTGGACGGACTTGTATCATCGGCTGGTCCCGACCTGTTGGTAAAAGTGGGAGCCCTCTCTGGATCCAGAAACATAACCAATGAACTTCTCACCGAGAAACGCACCATTGATATTTGCACATCTCGTTCGGGACAAAACAAATGGTCACTCAACCTGCATATTCCTGAGGGATATACAGTGGATGCAGCCGGGCTGGAATCATTGAAAGTCAACAAGAGCAACAACGCCGGGATATTTTACGCTCAGGCCAATTACGACGAGGAGCAAAACATTGTAAAAGTATCAGTCATGGCCATCAATGCACGCCGCAATCATCCCGCAGCCTTGTGGCAGGATTTCCTGGATCTGCGCCAAGCCGCCAACGACTTCTCCGAAACCACCATCGTCCTCCATCCCCAAAAATAAAAGGCGCATAACAGACCGTCAAGGTATCAGCGGGCGAGGACGGAATTGAAGTACTCAAGCTGGGGCTTGATGGAGCGCGCCCAATAGGCACTATTGTGCGCTCCGGGCGATGTGCGGTAAACATGGGGAATGCGATGCGAATTGAGTGCGGAGTCAAGAGCGCAGTTCACGTTGTAGAAAAAGTCCTCTGTGCCGCAATCAAAAATTATGTTGAGATCACCCGGCTTCAACCCTGATACGAGCGATGCCACGGTATGATTTTGCCACTCCTCGGGATTTTTATCGCGCTCGCCAAGGGTTTCCTTGATGCTCCAAGAACCGGGCCACGGGGTGAAATCTACGCCACCGCTTGTGGACCCAGCGTTGCGGAACAGGTCCTTATGCCTGATAGCCAGCCAAAGAGCACCGTGGCCGCCCATACTCAGGCCGGTTATGGCCCTGCTTTGAGGCTGCGCAAGGGTGCGGTAATGAGAGTCAACATAAGGAACAAGTTCCTTGGTTATAAAACTCTCCATCTGCAAATTCTGACGCAACGGCGAATCAAAATACCAGCTGTTCATTCCATCAGGGCACACTATAATGAGATCAAGCGCGGTGGCGATGCTGTCAAGCGGCACAAATGCGCCCCACGAAGTATTGTTGCCGCCGTGACCGTGCAAAAGGTAAAGTACGGGGAAATGCCTTGATGTATCAGTATCGTAATGCTCGGGCAATACTATATTTACGTTCATCGGTTTGGGCAAGCGGTCGGAAGGAATAACCACTGTGGTGGTGGAACCGAGATTGTCAGAGGGACGAAAGGCCGAAGCAAAGACAACAACCAATGCAATCAGCACCAATGATAGAGTTAGTTTTTTCATAACGGCATAGACATTATTTTCGGCGTAAAATTAGTACTTTTGCATCACTAACGCAAAAAAACACCAATACCAGACATGAAGATAGGAGTAATCGTGGCCATGGGCAAGGAACTTGACCTGCTGCTGCCACTGATGGAGAACGCCAGCGAATTACAAATCAACGGGTTTACCTTTTATTGCGGGAATATAGGCCGCGCAGAAATCGTGGCAATGAAATGCGGTATAGGCAAAGTAAATGCCGCATTGGGAACCTTTGTAATGATCGAGAACTTCACCCCCAAGCTCATCATAAATACCGGTGTGGCCGGTGGCACCGGTGGCAATGCGGGTATTCTGGATGTGGTTGTCGGCACCCGCATAGCCTATCATGATGTGTGGTGCGGTCCGGAGACGGAATGGGGCGATGCGGCAGGATGCCCGAGATTCTTTCACACGGCAGATTTTGTCAACTCACTGCCCTGCATACATGAGGGAGACACAGTGAAACACGGGCTGGTGTGCTCGGGCGACATATTCGTGAGCCGTCCGGAAGATGTGGAGCGAATCAAGAACCTGTATCCCGATGTTGATGCAGTGGATATGGAATCGGGTGCCATAGCACAGGTATGCTACCTGTACAATGTGCCCTTTGCATGCATGCGCGTGATAAGCGACACCCCCGGAGCCGATGACAACATAGCCCAATATGAGAATTTCTGGGAAGAAGCCCCCAAGCACACATTTGACATGCTCCGTCAGGTGATTCATGAACTTACACAGAACGAAAACACAGGTATAGAGTGGAAAAAATAGCATCATTCACAATCAATCATCTGAAACTGCTCAGGGGCGTGTATGTGTCGCGCAAAGACACCACGCCCAACGGTGACGTAATCACCACTTTTGATGTAAGGCTGACCGAACCTAACCGTCAGCCGGCATTGAGTCCGAAGGTGCTTCACGCCATGGAGCATCTTGCAGCCACATTTCTGCGCAATCATCCCGAATGGTCAAGCAAAGTGGTTTACTGGGGCCCGATGGGATGCTGTACCGGCAATTATCTGCTGCTGTCGGGTGACTACACCTCGCGTGATGTGCTTCCGCTAATCATTGAGACCATGGAGTTCGTGGCCAATTACGATGGCGAGGTGCCCGGTGCCACCCCGCGCGACTGCGGCAATTACTCCTACATGGACCATGAAGGAGCGCGCCGGGAGGCAAGGCGTTATCTTGACGAAGTGCTTCTGTGCGCTACCGATGCCAATCTCAACTATCCGGCCGAGTGAAGGATATACCACACATACGAGGCAAATTCTATATAGCAAAACTTATTGCGGAAGGCGAGCACGAGACCCAAGACTTCAAATATGCCATAAGCGATGCGCGCAAGATAGCGCGTTCAATATCGGCTTTTGCCAACAATAAAGGAGGGCGACTGCTGATAGGGGTTAAGGACAGCGGGGCAATAGCCGGAGTGCGCAACGAGGAAGACATTTATGTGGTGGAGGCTGCGGCACAGCTTTATTGCCGGCCGGCACAGGAGCTGCGGTTCACCGCTTTCACCACCGAGGGAGGTGCCGTGGTGATACGCGCCGAGATACCCCAAAGCGCCACGCGTCCCGTGCAGTCGCAGGAACCGGACGGCAGCTGGCGCGCCTACTACCGGGTGAAAGACGAGAACATAGCGGCACATCCGCTGATGGTGCGCTCATGGCGGCAGGCCATAAGCCGCGAGGGACTGACAATGATGCTTAGCGAGTCAGAGCAGGCTGTGCTGCGTTATCTGCGGTCGGTGGAATCGGCCAGCGTGGAGCAAATCATGCTTGCGGCATCGCTCAGCCGACGCACAACCGAGGAAATGATAGTGCGGCTTGCGACGATAGAGGTGGTGGAGTTTGTGCATGTGCGTGACGGATTTGAGATAGCCGTAATCACGAACGAATAATCACTATTGGGTATTCCGGCGACAAAAAATCATTATTTTTTGGTATTGCCACGACTTGCCGCATGGAGTAATTTTGTAACCGGATAAGTAAACGAATAAAGATATGTAATCTATCGCATAGCAACGCGACCGCTGTGAAGCCGGCCGCGTTGCTGCGTTATGATTGGTTATTGCGTATGCGACTCCTTGATGATCAGGAGGGTGTCGCCGGCGAGCAAACGGCGTTTGCCATTTGGCACGATATAGCGTCCGTCGCGCTTTATCATTATCACCAGTCCTTTTTCAGGCAAAGTGAGAGAACTGAGGGTGTTGCCGGCGGAAAGGTGCTCATCAGTGAGCACGAGCGTGCGCAAAGAGGTGGGATGCTCATCGGCCAACTCCACACCGAAATCGGGTTCCTCCCGGACGGATGTGTCAATCAGACGCAATCTGCGTGCGGCAGATATGACGGTAGTGCCCTGAACGAGAAGAGACAAGAGGGTGACAAAAAACACGATATTGAAAATCAGGCTTGCACCGGGCACCTGCGCCACTACGGGGTAGGTGGCGAAAATTATGGGGACGGCACCTCGAAGTCCCACCCATGAAACGAAAACCTTGGTGCGAGGTGCGATACGGCGAAACGGCAGCAGACTAAGCCATACGCTTACGGGTCGGCCCACGAATATCATGAAGAGGCCTATCAGGAATGATACGGCGGCCACCGACAGCATTTCATGGGGATTGACGAGCAACCCGAGCATGATGAAGACCACAATCTGTGCCAGCCAAGTGAGACCATCAAGGAATTTGGTTATACTGCGCTTATGTGGCAAAGAAGCATTGCCAATCATCATTCCACAGATGTAAACTGCCAAATAGCCGTTGCCGCCGAGAGCGGTGGTGAGGGTGAAAGTGAGGAACACCACCCCAATGAGTATGATGGAAATCATGGCAGTGGCCTGACCGCCATCCTCATTATCGGACTTACTGCCTATGCGCCTATAAAATGTAACGAGCCATTTTGTGCCCCATCCTATGGCAACGCCCATAAGGCCGCCGACACTGAACTGCAACAGCAATTGGCTTAAAAGTGTGGCTGCACTGAGGGAACCGCCCATGACGATGGCTTCAATAAGAATGATGGTGAGCATATAGGCCATGGGGTCGTTGGATCCGCTTTCAAGCTCCAACATGGGGCGGAGATGATGCTTCAGGTGCACTTTGTGACCGCCGAGTATGGCGAATACGGAAGCGGAATCGGTACTTGACATGGTGGCCGCCAACAACAGTGACGGGAGCAATGCGAAGTGAATGTTGGTCCATGACATGCCGGAAAGCCAAAAGATGAAGAGGCCGGTGACAATGGCCGTAAGCAACACTCCTACAGTGGAAAGCACAAGACCGGGGGCGATGACAGGCCGGATGGAGGAAAGTTTGGTGGAGATGCCACCGGAAAAAAGGATGATGCACAATGCCACCATGCCAATCATCTGAGCCTGATGCATGTTGCCGAACCGGATGCCGAGGCCATCACAACCGAATGCCATGCCAACCAACAAAAACACCAACAACAGCGGCAATCCTGTGCGATAACTTGTCTTGCCAATGAGCACGCCTGCTATCAGGAGGATTGAACCCACAAGCATAATATTTTCTCCACTTATCTCCATATTATCCAGTTTCTCACAAAGATAATAAAAAAAAGAATAAAATAGTTCAGAATGTCAGTGTGCTCTTGCCGATCGTTGGCGGAGGGCT
>ULPZ01029873.1_pt1 | contig 68426 bp, 48 predicted proteins | sample 1953991 | NCBI WGS metagenome assembly ULPZ01 (sample SAMEA4835642, study PRJEB28245) | human gut metagenome | biome: gut microbiome; material: fecal sample | place: Denmark | collected 2008
ATCCTGTAAGTTAACAAGAGACGAGTGGACGAGTTCTGTAAGCCCTCACCGTTATCTTACACAGTCCCGTTAAACGGCGTCCTGTTCACAATGCTTCGTCCCAGCGTCACTTCGTCGGCATATTCCAACTCATCGCCCACTGAAATACCACGTGCTATGATGGATAGTTTAACCCCCAGCTTCTCCAGTTTCCTATATATATAGAAGTTCGTTGTGTCACCCTCCATGGTAGTGCTTAGGGCCAGAATCACTTCCTTAATATCCCCCTCTTTCACCCGGTTCACCAAGCTGTCAATTTCCAGGTCGGCCGGTCCTATGCCGTCCATGGGCGAAATCACTCCGCCCAACACATGATACAGCCCCCTGTATTGTTGCGTAGCTTCCACCGCCATGACATCGCGTATATTCTCAACCACACACACCACCGAATCATCACGTCCGGGGTCAGAGCAGATGCGGCAAGTCTCCGTGTCCGAAATATTGTGACACACCTTGCAATATTTTACTTCATGCTTCAGCGTTACGATAGCATTGCCAAACGCTTCCACCGTGGCCGTATCCTGCCGCAGCAAGTGCAGCACCAGCCTCATGGCCGTCTTCCGCCCCACGCCCGGCAACTTGGCAAACTCGTTGACCGCCTTCTCAAGCAAAACTGATGGATATTGTCCGTTCATATTTATTCATTAATCGGTCGGCAAAGATAGTGAAAGGTGAGCGCAGTACCAAGCCAAAAGCTTGCTTTTGAGCAAAGGTACTGCCGAACCGCATCCTATCTTATGAAAAGATAGTGAAAGGTGAGTGTAGAGGCAAACGGAAAACAAAGTTTTCAACGTTTGACTATACCGAACCGCATCCTATTTTATGGAAAGATAGTGAAAGGTACTGCCAAACCGAATCCTGTCTTATGAAAAGACGAAAAGAGGGAGATTCCAAAGAAAAAACGCAGATTCGCTGGCCAGCAGCGTAGAGAAAAATACAAATGTAGAGAGGCCAGTTTTCATCTACACATATTTTATCGCTGATTTACAACCATATATCTCATTTTGCGTACTACCTAAATGTAGAGATGCTTTTCGTGCAATGTAGAGAGATAACCTCTATTTTTGCGACAACGAAAAACATAAAAAGACATCGCAAAATGAGAAAACTGAAAATTGCCTGGCTGCTACTTGCCAGCCTCACCGCCTCTATCGGACTGTCGGCACAGACCGTCAGCGGAAAACTGGTGGACGAACAAAACCAACCGTTGCCATACGCCAACGTAGTCCTACTGTCTCTCCCCGACTCTACTTTCGTGACGGGTACCGTCAGTGCCGAAGACGGAACATTCAGCCTTGCCACCACAGCAGGGAAGCAGTTGGTCCGCATCTCCTCCATAGGATATAACACCCTTTACAGACCGGCACAACCAGCCGACATGGGGGTGATACAATTGACGACTGATGCACAGATGCTGGGTGAAGTGGTAGTGAAAGCCGATTTGCCGAAAACACGTGTAAAAGGCGATGCAATGGTGACCACTGTGTCAGGAAGCATACTTGAAAATGCTGGTACAGGAAATGACCTGTTAAACAAGATACCCGGCGTATCTGCTAATGAAGGAGACATTAAAGTATTCGGTGCTGGAACCCCTGAAATATATATTAACGGGCGTAAAGTACGGGATAAATCCGAACTTGACCAACTTGCTTCCGATAACATCAAAAGTGTTGAAGTAGTGAACAATCCCGGTTCACGCTATGATGCGACGGTCAATGCGGTTATCCGTATTCAGACCAAAAAGCCGCAAGGTGAAGGATTCGGTTTCAACAACCGTTTTTACACAGGCTACGGTTATGGATGGAATGTGCTGGACCAATACAACTTCAATTACCGAAAAGGAGGCTTTGACCTTTCGGGTATGCTGTATGGCAAGAAAGGATACACGGAAGACCGCAAGACCATAAAACAGAAAACGCTGTTGGATAAAACATGGATACAGGATTCATATCTCAGCACACAATATGACATGAAAGATGTTTCGGCCATGCTGTCGCTGAATTATCAGTTTAACGAGAACCATTCACTGGGTGCACGCTATGATTATGACCGGACACCGGAACGCCATGAAACGGTAGATCCGATGAATACCCTGGTGTATCAGGATGATGCTCTTTATGAGGAGAGTCACACTACGGGCTGGAGAAATACACAGGAAACCAGACATACCCTCAATGCTTATTATAACGGACGTATAGGAGACTGGAATATCGACTTCAATGCGGACGGTTTCTGGTCGGATACAAAGAATCCACAGGAAATGCTGGAGCTGTTCACTCCGGCGGGAGGTTCCTTAGAGAAACAGACTGTCACCACCAAAAATCTGACAGACAATACCCTTTATGCGACCAAACTGATTTTTGGTCATCCACTATGGGGAGGAAACCTCTCTTTTGGCGGGGAATACACCTATACGAACCGGAATAATTCGTACATGAATGTGGAAGGAATCCTGGATGACAATAACAGCAATATCAAGGAAAACTCAACTTCTGCTTTTTTGGAATATGCCCGCAGCTTCGGCAAGCTACAGGTACAGTTAGGTGTGCGGTATGAGCATCTGTCTTCCGACTATTACGAGGATGGCAAGTATATAGACGAGCAAAGCAGGACATACGACAATGTATTCCCGTCCGTGTCCTTGAATCTTCCGATTGGTAAAGTACAGACACAATTGACCTACACCGGCAGTATCTACCGCCCTTCATACTGGATGTTGAGAAGTGATATCATGTACGGTAACCGATATACCTATGAAGGAGGTAACCCGCTGCTGAGACCGTCTCTAATAAACCGTCTTACACTGAATGTGTCGTACAAGTGGATATATCTCAATTCAAGATACATACACGGAGAAGATGCCATTACACAGTTAAGCAGGGTATATTCGGAAGACAATCCGACCGTTTCGTTATATTCCTTCTACAACATGTATAACAGTGACAAGTTATATACCACTCTTACATTGTCTCCAACAATCGGATTATGGTCTCCGCAGTTTAATTTCCTTCTGCTCCAGCAATGGTATAAGGTGGAAACATCCAATGGAACAGAAAACTTCAATAACCCGATATTGAACTTTGCCTGGAACAACAATTTCAAACTGCCACTTGGTATCAGTCTCGATGTAGATTTAGGTTTTGATACTCCAGGTGACAACGAAAATACAAAGGTCGAAGAATGGTGCTGGTTTGCCAACATCAGTCTTTACAAGAGTTTCCTTAAAGACCGTCTTTCGGTTCAGCTGAAAGCCTATGATCTTTTCAACTCATATCAGGCAAAATCAACCATTTACAGTGGTAACCGTCTGATGACAGGAAAAATGGAAGCCCGCAGAAATATTGGCATTACTTTACGCTATAAGTTTAATGCTGCCAAGAGCAAGTACAAAGGAACTGGAGCCGGTGACAGCCAGAAGAGCCGTATGTAAGTCTTATATTAAATCCAAGAATGAACTCGAATAAATAATTTTAATTTTATATATGAGAAACTTATTCCTTTTTATTTTCAGTGCCTTCACAGCCATTGCTTTAAAGGCACAAACGCCCTCCATCGAGGCATTGCGTACATGTGCAGCTGAAAAGGGGATGCCTCCCAAAGAATACATATTCAAGCTGTTCGAGAAATCGGATATAGTAGTGCTGGGTGAGCGCGACCACCGTGACACGGTACAATACGACCTGATTCACGACATCCTGGCCGATCCCCGTTTTGCCGAGCAGATAGGATATGTCTATACTGAAGTCGGCTCGTACAACATGAACGATGATGTAAACCGCCTGCTGCAAGGCAGTTATCCGACGGAGGCGGCCTTCATGGACAGCCTGTATGCCTACTACAGGAAGACAGAGAATTTCTATCCGATGTGGGAAAAATACAACCGTGTGAAGTTCTTGAAAGGTATATATGAAATAAACCGTACCTCTCCGAAGAAAATCAGGCTTGGACTGACCGATTGTGAGTTTTTATGGGATGAAATCCGTACTGTAGAAGACTACAAAAGATTTTGGAAATCTCCTGGATTGAACGATCGCGACAGTTTAATGGCTACCCATATTTCGGAAATGTATGCCCGCCAGACACCCTTGAACGGTAAGCGCAAGGCCTTGGTGATAACCAATCAACCTCATGCCATAAACGATTCGTTTATTCTCAAAAAGAGCAATACTGTTTATGGAGCACAGGGTTGGTGGATGAAGAAAATCTTTGGAGAAGAACGAGTCAAAATCGTGGTACTGAATTGGTTTGATTACAACCTGTTTGACGGCAGTAATTTCCCGATGACCGGTGGTGGAAATTGGGATGCAGCCTTTGAACTGTTGGAATGCCGCCCGTTCGCCATTGATTTGAAAAATACACCTTACGGAGAAACGGCTTACAACGGTCACGTCGGAGGTACCACGACCAGTGCAAAGAACAAGTGTTGGCAGGATGTGGCCGATGGGCTTATCTACTATGCACCCCTCTATGACCATGTAGCTGCATGGGGTATTGAAGGACTTATAACCAAAGAGTTTGAACCTGAAATCAAACGCCGCCTGAGCATATTTTTCCAGGCAACACAACCCGGCGTAGAAATACCCCTGGAGGTTGCCATTGACGAATACAATGTTTTTCATGCCCACCCGGCTGCCATCAAAAGCAAAGAGGAAGTGAAAGAAATTATTCGGAAAGTGCTGGAAAAAAACACGCAGCAATAACAGACTCAAGTTTCAGTAAAACCGAAACTTGCAGGAGTTAAAGAAGTTAGAAGGAGTTATCGCCCGCCTTTAGTCGGGCTGAGAAGTTAAAGGCCGGATGCCGGACATACATCCCAAGCTATCGGCTTTAACTCCTGCAAGTAAATAATATTCAACAAACTATATGCCGGCCCCTTTGGTAGCTACCAAGACCTCCCCTCGGTAGCTACCAAGGCACTGCCAAGGTAGCTACTAAGGCACCCCCGAGGTAGCTACCAAGGGAACAAGGAAGCAAGAAAAGAAACAAGTATCTGAATATCAACGAAATGACAAAAACGAGCGGAAACGCTCATAATATTTAACATTAGTATTAACTCTTAAAATTTTGAAACTATGCCATTCTACAAGAAAGCATTCCACAAAAGAACCAATGTCTACTACCCGCAAGCCATTGTACAGGGCGAACCGGTAGAAACGGAAACGCTGGCCAAGGACCTGGCCAAGATTTCCACAGTATCGAACTCGGACGTACAAGCCGTATTGGGCGACATCGCCGGCGTGATGCACACACGCATGTCGATGGGCAAGAGCGTCCACATCAAGGGACTGGGCTACTTCCGCTACGTGCTCGACACGAAGGGCGTGGAGAGACTCGAAGATTTTGACTTCAAGAAACAGGTGAAGGCCGTGCGTGTGCAGTTCACCCCCGAACGTACCATGAGCAGCAGCGGCACCTACACCCGTGCACTGGTGGACAGCGAAACGCTGGAGTGGATAGAAATGCCGCCTACTACTCCCGACCAAGACCCGGCTGCGGGTGGCGGTGAAGAGGAAGAAGGAGGAGGAGGCAGCATGGGCTAATTAATCCCCCAGCCTGTCCGAGAACAAGAATTTGCTATCGCTTGGACGCGGATTTGACGGATTTGCCGGATTCTTAATATTTCTATCCGCTTAATCCGTGTTATCCGCGTCTAAAAATATGTTTTTATACTATAAGCTCATTTTGATACACCCTCAATAACTCCTTTAACTCCTGCAAATTTCGCACTTGCGAAATTTGAATAAAATATATTATCTTTGCGCCTGTTTTCTATAATATAACAGTAAAACAGGACTATGCGCAACTTACTACCAACCCTATATACATTCATTCTGATTATCCTCTGTGCTGCCTGCCACAACCGACAGGCGCTTCCACCTCAACTGGCCAACGCCGATACCCTTATCACCCGGCCGGATACACGCTCCATGCTGGAAGAGATGGGGCGGCCAAGTGAAAGCTATGCCGCTGCCGTGTGGAACGCCATCATGTATCACCGGTTTGTGACTGACTATACACCGAAAAGTTTTGCCGTTTGGAAAGGTACTGTGCCCGGCGACAGCTTGCGACAAGCGGCGCTGGCATATTTCGAACAGCATCGTGACCCTTATTTCCTGGCTCTGATAAATTATGACGAAGCCTCTATAGACTTCTTGGCCGACCGCATGGACGTGGCGCAAGAAAAACTGCTGGATGCTGCCCGTCAGTTAGAAAAGGTGGACGAGGGCTATCGGTTGAAATACCTGGTTTATAGCCGTCTGGGAACTATTTCGTTCTACCACCGCATGCCCGAAGCGGAAGATTATTACACGAAAGCGCATGAAGCCGCCCTGAACGGCGGGAGCAAGGCTTTCATAGCCTCTACCCTGCAAATGATGGCTCTCTGCCGCAGCAACAAGGAAGACTATACAACGGCCCTGGGCTACATGCACAGAGCCATCGGCATTGCCCGGCAACTCAACTATGCCTTGCTGGAAGAATCGATATGGGGCGACATGTCGAGAGTGTACTTTCAGAAGGGCGATGCCGACAGCTGCCTCGTAGCCGCAAGAGCCTCTGCGAAGATACGGGTCAGCAGGGGGCTGTCGCCTTATCAGTATGTCACAGCTCTTTATTCGATGCGTTCGTTCTTACAGAAACAACAGCCCGACTCGGCCCTGTTCTATGCCGACCGCGCCATAGAGACGGGCGACATATATACCCAGCAGGAGGTGTACGACGCCCTGCGCAATTATTACCGTACGCAGAAACTGACGGCCGATGCCGACCGCTACGACCGCCTCTACCTGCAAGTCACCGACTCGATAGATGTGCTGAGCAAACTCAGCACCCTGAAACAGGAGCAACACAACTACAACCGTGAACAGACCCGCAACGAAGTGCATAAGGCCGAGAACGAGCGCAACCACAGCATCCTGATAGGCGCGGCTGTGGCAGTGGTCCTGACAGTAATCATCGTCTTCGGCCGCAGAGCCTATCTGCGCCGGCTGCGTAGTGGCGACCGCCGGTTGCACGAACATGAGGCCACCATCAGCACCCTGCAAACCAATCTGGAGGAGGCACAGACCCAGGTACGCGAAGTGGGCGGACGCCTGGAGCAGGTGGAGAAACGCGGACGGCAACTGAGCGAAACGCTGGCCAACGACACCCAACTGGTGCGCGACCTGCGCCAGCAGCCCCGCTTCCTGCAGGATGCCGAGTGGGAGCAGCTGCGCCTGCTTGCCGACCGTGTTTACGACAACTACAGCACCCGCCTGCATCAGCGCTTCCCGCAACTGACGGAGCAGGAAGTACGCCTGTGCCTGCTCATCCGCCTGCAATTCATCAATGCTCAACTGGCCATCCTTTTCGGCGTGTCGCCCGCTTCTGTGTCGCAAAAGAAGTTCCGGTTGAAGAAGCACCTCACTACCCTGACCGAAGATGGTTTCCCTGAAGGCATGACGCTGGAGCAATGGGTGGAGGAGAACTGAAATCTGCCAATGTAGAGACATGTATTTGGTGAGCAATTCAAATATATCTGTTTTTCAAATAGTTAGTTATTTCGTATATAGTCAAAATGTAGAGATGATATTCGTACAACCTTAATTGATTATCACTATTTTTGTCGGCATAAAAAACGAAACAACAAAACTATTTAAAATGAATTGCAGAATGGAAACACTGAAAAAAGTATGGTTAATCGTATTCATCAGTTTAGTCGGCGCCACAAGCCTGTGGGCACAAACTGATGCTGAACTGAAGTTCCTGGCCAAGGCCGACTCACTGACTACACAGCTCCTCAACGCTTATAACGGGAAAGACTATCCGGCAGCCGAAACTTTCTGCCTGGAGATTATCAACCTCTACGATGCACACGCAACGCAGCTGTCCGAAAGCTATGCCTACTACAAATACGCCAACTACTACAACATGGCCAGTATGCAGGCAAAACAAGGCAAGAAACAGGAAGCTGCTACCAGCTTGGCCAAAGCGTTGGACAGCGACAGGATGGAAATTAGCTACAGCCAGGTAATCAACGATGAGGACCTGAAAGGCATTCTGGATGCAGAAGTGCTGCAACCTGTCCTGAAGCGGCTGAAGGAAACCTCCGATTATCTTTTTATCCTGAAGAATGCGCCGGAATATACCCGCACGCAGCAGCCCGACAGCCTGCCGCAGATAGTCTATGCACAGGCCGACGACCCCAATCTGGTGCGTGTCCGCGAATATTTCCGGCTGGACAGCGTGGCCGTGGCAGGCAACGAAGTGGCTACCATCAAACGTATCCTGACCTATATCCACGACAAGATACGCCACGACGGACAGAACTACAATCCGGCAGGCGGAAACAACTCCATCAACTATGCCGAAGCCTGCAAGGACGGCAGCCGCGGACTGAACTGCCGTGGACTGGCTACGGTGTTGAACGAGTGCTACCTGTCGATGGGCATCCCGTCGCGCGTCATCACCTGCATGCCAAAGACATACATTACCGACTGCCACGTCATCAATGCCGTCTACTCGTCTGCCCTCGGCAAATGGCTCTGGATAGACCCCACGAACAATGCCTGGGTGACGGACGACCGGGGCAATATGCTGAGTGTGCAAGAGGTACGCGAACGGCTCAGAAGCGGCCAGCCCGTACAAGTCAATGAAGAGGCTAACTGGAACAATGAAAAGAAGACCACGACAGAAGACTATCTGTACGAGTACATGGCCAAGAACCTGTTCTACCTGGAAAGCTGGACACGCTATGGGTTCAACACGGAAAGCGACCATGAGAACCTCATCAACTACATCTTCCTGCAGCCCACCGGTTGTGACAGCAGTCAACGGAATTCGAGGAACCTGTCTGTCAACGACGACCAATATTTCTGGCAGGCACCCCGATGAAGAACCGGCCTTATTTGTCATATCTCCTGTTTTTGCTTACCTTTGCAGGCACGAGTTATACAAAAACAATACTTCACACCATAAACCCAGAAGAAGAAAGATGGAGATAACCAGCGCCGAATTCATTATCAGCAACACCGACTTCAGAAAGTGCCCGTCGGGCATGTTCCCCGAGTATGCCTTCATTGGCCGCTCGAACGTGGGCAAATCGAGCCTTATCAATATGCTGACCAACCGTAAAGGGCTGGCCATGACCTCGGCCATGCCGGGAAAGACCATGCTCATCAACCACTTCCTGATAAACAAGAGCTGGTATCTGGTGGACCTGCCGGGCTATGGCTACGCCAAACGCAACCTGAAGGGACAGGAGCAGATACAGAAAATCATAGAAAGCTACATATTGGGACGCGGACAGATGGCTTGCCTTTTTGTACTGGTAGACAGCCGGCACGAACCGCAGCGCATAGACTTGTCGTTCATCGAATGGCTGGGCGAGAATGCCGTACCCTTTGCACTGGTCTTCACCAAGGCCGACAAGCTGACAACCGGAAAGCTGAACAGTAATATCCGCCGCTACCTGGAAATATTGCAGGAACAGTGGGAGGAACTGCCCCCCTACTTCATCACTTCGTCGGAGAACCGGACCGGACGGCAAGAGATGCTGGACTACATAGAACAGATAAACCGGGACGTGGCAGCGCAGACTGTCAAGTGAAATAAGACGTGCTGACTACTGAGATGCATTGTCCTGAAATAATAAGTTGATTTCCTTTTGAATGTCAAAACACAGGATGACGATACTTTTGGTGCGCGTCATTCTGCGCTCGCAGAATACGCCCTTCTCCGAACACAGAATGAGTTGTTCTCCGAACGCAGAACGCACCGTTCTGTAAATACAGGAAGTCAAGCTAAGCCGGAAAAAATAAAATCCCTCCCACCCTTGCGTCGACACACAAGTGCGGGAGGGATTCTTTTGTTGTATTCATTCCCTCTTTTGACACTTTCTTCAGAACAGCCCCGGGCGTCATGCCACTGCATAAGCTCTCGTCGGGCCCCTAAAGAAACATTCAAACCTTCGGCTTATCCTTATCAGCGCCAGTTGCCGACGCAACCAGCATATTATTGTTCAAATAATCCGAAAGTTCCTCAGCAGAGATGTTTTTGGTTATTATCACACCATTTTCATCCAGTAAATAGTTAGTGAATCCCTTGTTCAAACGATATTTACGGAACAAAGCGGAATTCTCGCCCTCAGTTTCCACGAAACAAGCCGGCGCAACTATTTGGTCCTTACGAACGGTTTCCTTGAATACCGACTGATACTCGTCGAACGAAACGGAAACCATTTCCACATTATCACAGGCCGCGCTGCGGAGTACGTTGCTCAAACTTACGTTCTGCATCCGGGACGTAGCATCGTAGCTGGCCCAAAAACTAAGCAACACGTATTTGCCTCTCAAGTCGGAGAGGTCCATTACCGGTTGCTCTTGCGACATAGTCTGGATACAAAAATCCGGGGCTATGTCGCCCACGTTCAAACCTCCGGTAGGTTTGTCTTTTTCTACAAAAGAAGTCAAGGAACTAATTAGTAATACAACAAAAATCCATTTTACATATCTCATGTAATTCGGTTTTGGTTAATACTATCCGGGACTGCCATCTCTTTGGCAGTGATTTCTCCCCGGAACATTGTCTGTAGGCCCTGCTTTCAGGAAAAAGAACTGATAAACAAGGCTTTTGTTTCTGAAATCGCGGCAAAGGTACGTATTTCTAAAACTAAGTTCCAAATAAACAAGTAAATTTCTCAGTTTTTGCGCCTATATTTTTATGTTATTTAGCATAAATCGGAGGATTTTTCCTACATTTGTGGCTGATAAATCAAAGTTGGGCAAGGCAGAGAAACTGCCTGTACAACCCTGAAACAACAAGAATACGTAACCTTATAAAAACAGCAAAAACATGCAACAAACAGCCACTACGGAACTTATCCTTGTACGCATCACAGGCGAAGACCGTCCGGGACTCACAGCTTCCATCACCGAGATTCTGGCCAAGTATGACACCACTATCCTCGATATTGGCCAAGCTGATATTCATAATACCCTGTCGCTGGGTATCCTGTTCAAGACCGAGGAACAGTACTCGGGATTCATCATGAAAGAACTGCTCTTCAAAGCATCGTCGCTGGGAGTAACCATCCGCTTCTATCCCATTACAGCCAAAGAGTATGAGGAATGGGTAGGCATGCAGGGCAAAAACCGGTACATCCTGACACTGCTTGGCCGAAAACTGTCGGCCCGCCAGATATCGGCCGCTACTAGCATTCTGGCCGAACAAGGGATGAACATTGATGCCATCAAGCGACTGACCGGTCGTATCCCCCTGAACGAATGCGAAGCTAAGACAAGGGCATGTATCGAATTCTCAGTGCGTGGAACGCCGAAAGACCGCATAGCCATGCAAGAGAAGCTGATGAAGATGGCAGGTGAACTGGAGGTGGACTTCTCCTTCCAGCTGGATAACATGTATCGCCGTATGCGAAGACTTATCTGTTTTGATATGGACTCAACACTGATTGAAACAGAAGTTATTGACGAATTGGCCATGCGGGCCGGTGTAGGCGACCAGGTAAAAGCCATCACTGAACGAGCCATGCGGGGAGAGATTGACTTCATTGAAAGCTTCCGCGAACGAGTGGCACTGCTCAAAGGATTAGATGTATCTGTCATGCAGGAAATAGCCGAGAACCTGCCCATAACCGAAGGCGTAGACCGGCTGATGTTCGTATTGAAAAAGTATGGCTACAAGATTGCTATCCTGTCGGGTGGATTCACCTACTTTGGCGAGTATCTGCAAAAGAAATATGGCATTGACTACGTATATGCCAATGAGCTGGAGATAGAGAACGGTAAGCTGACGGGACGCTATGTAGGCGACGTGGTAGACGGCAAGCGCAAGGCTGAGTTGCTGCGTCTGATTGCCCAGGTAGAAAAGGTAGACATAGCACAGACCATTGCCGTAGGCGATGGCGCCAACGACCTCCCCATGCTGGGCATTGCCGGACTGGGCATCGCTTTCCATGCCAAACCCAAGGTTGTGGCCAATGCCAAGCAGTCCATCAATACCATAGGTTTGGACGGCGTACTCTACTTCCTGGGATTCAAGGATTCGTATATAGATGCTCCCAACTGTTAAGCCCGGAACAGTCTATAAGCCATGGCGGCTATAAAAACATTAAGGGTGTGTTCTCGTAACGTGGAACACACCCTTAATTTATCTTAGAAATCTTGTCGATACTATTTTCTGCGGGAAGTCACGTTTACCCCATCGAGCATACCAGACAAATAGTTCTCACGAACCCAAACATTGTCAAAGTAAGTTATCTCGCCTCCACCGTAGTTAAGTTCCAGTCCTTCCATGTTGCTATCGAGCCAACTCCAAGAGAAACGTTTGGACACTGTTTCGTAGGGACGAGTCTCACCGCTACGATAATATTCCCAAACTTCCTGTCCGTCGTTTCCAGACTTGCTCTTGGCAAACTTCAACTGGTGGTTGCAAATCACCTCCACATTGTCATCGTTGGTAGTCTGGAACTCCTCTACCCACGTACTGCCGCAGAGTTTCTCGTCACTGTTCTGTATGGTGTAATATACATTGTCATCGCCACACGAAGCCAGTCCCAAGAATACTGTCAACAAAAGTAATATCTTCAAACTTACAGATTTCTTCATACTAATATCCATTTTAACGTTAATACTTGGCGGCAAACATACAATAAATTTATTGAATATGCCGTATGAAGTAACGTTTTTTATCAATGATATTACTTATACTCTGCCCACGACTTGATGCGCAAATCGTCTACCGACATCGTGCAGAAAGCATTGATAAATGCACTGGCCAGACGCGCATTGGTGATAAGCGGAATATTGAGGTCGATGGCTGCACGGCGTATCTTGTAGCCATTGCTCAACTCGCCTGCCGTCAGATTCTTGGGGATATTCACCACCATGTCTATTTCCTTGCGGTGAAGCATATCGAGTGCCTGCGGCTGACCATCTTCGCTGGGCCAGAACACACGGGTATTCTCCACACCGTTCTCCGTGAGGAATTTCGACGTGCCGCCTGTAGCAAAAAGCTTGTATCCCTTGCGCTGGAGCTGGCGGGCAGCCTGTAGCATGTCGACCTTCTGTTTGGTAGAACCGGTAGACAGCAGAATATTCTTCTGAGGAATGCGATAGCCTACGGAAAGCATGGCCTTGAGCACGGCACATGATGTATCATCGCCGATACAGCCTACCTCGCCCGTCGAAGCCATGTCGACACCCAGCACAGGGTCGGCCTTCTGCAAACGGTTGAAGGAGAACTGCGAAGCCTTGATACCTACATAGTCCAGGTCGAAGAGGTTCTTATCGGGCTTCTCGACAGGAATGCCCAGCATGATTTTCGTAGCCAACTCAATGAAGTTGAGCTTCAGCACCTTGCTGACGAAGGGGAAAGAACGCGACGCACGCAGGTTACACTCAATAACCTTGATGTCATTGTCGCGCGCCAGGAACTGGATGTTGAAAGGACCGGAGATGTTAAGTTCCTTGGCTATCTCACGGCTGATGCGCTTGATACGGCGAACAGTCTCCACATAAAGCTTCTGAGGCGGGAACTGAATGGTGGCATCACCCGAGTGAACGCCGGCAAACTCGATATGTTCGGAAATGGCGTAGGCAATGATTTCACCATTCTGTGCCACGGCATCCATCTCTACTTCCTTGGCATGCTCGATAAACTGGCTTACTACTACCGGATGCTTCTTCGAGACATTGGCTGCCAATTGCAGGAAACGTTCCAGCTCTTCCTGATTGGAGCAGACATTCATGGCTGCACCACTCAATACGTATGACGGACGAACAAGCACAGGGAATCCGACCTTCTGAATGAAGGCATTGATGTCTTCCATGGAAGTCAGTGCGCTCCACTCGGGCTGGTCTACACCAATACGGTCGAGCATGGCCGAGAATTTGTCGCGGTCTTCAGCATTGTCGATACTCTTGGCCGATGTACCGAGAATATTGATATGTTGGGCATCCAGGCGCAGAGCGAGGTTGTTAGGAATCTGGCCTCCGGTAGACACGATGACACCGTGCGGATTCTCCAGGTCGAGAATATCCATGACACGCTCGAAAGTGAGTTCGTCAAAATAAAGGCGGTCGCACATGTCGTAGTCGGTCGATACAGTTTCCGGATTGTAGTTAATCATCACGCTGCGATAGCCTTCCTTGCGGATAGTATTGAGTGCCTGCACGCCGCACCAGTCGAACTCAACCGACGAACCGATACGGTAAGCGCCAGAGCCCAACACAACGATGCTCTTGCGGTCGCCCAAATAGTGTACATCATTGGCCACGCCACTATAGGTCAGATACAGATAGTTGGTCTGCGCAGGATATTCGGCAGCCAAGGTGTCAATCTGCTTCACCACGGGTACAATGCCACGCTCCTTGCGATGACGTCTTAAAGTGACAATGGCATCTTCCATTTCTCCTTCCATGCCTATGGCGCGGGCCACCTGAAAGTCGGAGAAGCCCTGACGCTTGGCCTTGCGCAGCAAATCATCGGGCAAGTCGGCCAGCAGTTTATGGTTTCCGGCCCAGCTATGCAATTCCTTGGAAGTACGCATAATGTTCATCAGCTTCTCCAGGAACCAGCGGTCAATCTTTGTCAGCTCATGTACCTGGTCCACGGTATAGCCTGCACGGAAAGCCTTGGAGATAACGAATATACGCTTATCCGTCGGTTCGCGGAGGGCTTTGTCGATGTCAGGAATGACAAGCTCCTTGTTCTCAACAAAGCCATGCATACCCTGGCCTATCATACGCAAGCCCTTCTGAATGGCTTCCTCAAAGGTACGGCCAATGGCCATGACCTCGCCCACCGACTTCATGGACGAACCCAACTCCTTGTCTACGCCATGGAACTTACCCAAGTCCCAGCGCGGTATCTTGCAGACCACGTAGTCCAATGCAGGCTCGAAGAAAGCCGAAGTGGTCTTGGTAACGGAGTTCTTCAGGTCGAACAGGCCATATCCCAGTCCCAGCTTGGCCGCCACAAATGCCAGTGGATAGCCGGTAGCCTTACTTGCCAAGGCTGATGAACGTGACAGACGGGCATTAACCTCGATGACGCGATAATCCTCAGACTGCGGGTCGTAGGCATACTGCACATTGCACTCGCCCACAATGCCGATGTGGCGGATGATTCGGATAGCCAGCTCGCGCAGCTTATGGTAATCGGTATTTGAAAGTGTCTGCGAAGGAGCAATGACAATGGACTCACCCGTGTGAATACCCAGCGGGTCAAAGTTCTCCATGTTGCAGACGGTGATACAGTTGTCGAAACGGTCGCGCACTACCTCGTACTCCACCTCTTTCCATCCGCGAAGGCTCTTCTCAACGAGCACTTGGGGTGAGAAAGAGAAGGCTTTCTCAACCAGCACATTCAGTTCTTCTTCGTTGTCACAGAAACCTGAGCCCAGTCCGCCAAGGGCATAAGCGGCACGGACAATGACCGGATAGCCCAGCTCAGCTGCCGCACGACGGGCATCGGCCGCATTCTCAACGGCTTCACTCTTGATTGTCTTTACGTCAATCTCGTTCAGTTTCTCGACGAACAGCTCACGGTCTTCTGTGTCGATGATGGCCTGCACCGGAGTACCCAGTACTTGCACGTTATATTTTTCCAGCACTTTATCCTTGTAGAGAGCAACTCCACAGTTCAGTGCCGTCTGTCCACCGAAGGCCAGCATGATGCCGTCGGGCCGTTCCTTTTCGATGACTTTCTCCACGAAGTATGGGGTGACGGGCAGGAAGTAGATTTGGTCCGCCACGCCCTCCGAGGTCTGCACGGTGGCAATGTTGGGATTGATAAGGACTGTATAGATACCCTCTTCTTTAAGTGCCTTGAGCGCCTGCGAACCGGAGTAGTCGAACTCGCCGGCTTCACCAATCTTCAGCGCGCCGCTTCCGAGCAGCAGGACTTTTCGTATATTATTCTCTTTCATATCTTGTTTATTCGTTGCTATATGACTATTAAAATATATTTACAGTACCAGGATTTCTCCCCTAAGGCGGCACCTTTTCCTACATAAGGCGCCACCTTTTCCTACATAAGGTGGGGAGTTATCTCACATAAGGTGGCGAGTTATCCTACATAAGGTGGGGAGTTTTGTACCCTCTCTTACAATTCCTGATTATCAACTTATTACGGAGACGCCCCCAAATGGTATGTCTTCTTGACATCAGAGCATCCCCGCGAACTCGTCGAAGAGGAACTCCGTGTCCGTGGGTCCCGAGGCGGCCTCCGGGTGGAACTGGGCCGAGAACCAGGGATTGCGCTTGTGGCGGATGCCCTCGTTGGAGCCATCGTTCATATTGATGAAGAGAGGTTCCCAATCGGCGCCCAGAGTATTGTTGTCCACTGCATAGCCATGATTCTGGCTGGTGATGAAGCAACGGTTAGTACCCACCATGCGCACGGGCTGGTTGTGGCTGCGGTGTCCATACTTCAGTTTATATATCTTGGCACCTCCGGCCTTGCTGAGGAGCTGATTGCCCATGCAGATACCGAAGATAGGAAGCTTCTCGTTGGCCATGGCCTTGCGGATGTTCTGCACGGCAGCGTCGCATGTATCGGGGTCGCCTGGGCCATTGGAGATGAAGAGGCCGTCGAAGTCCAAGCTGTTGAAGTCATAGTCCCAAGGCACACGGATGACTTCCACACCACGACGGAGCAAGCAGCGCATGATGTTGGCCTTTACGCCACAATCAACAAGAACGACCTTCTTGCCTGCTCCCTCATTATAACGAATGACTTCCTTGCATGACACTTTGTCTACATAGTTCACACCTGCATAGGCAGCTTCGGGGATATCATTTGGTTCGTCGTCGAAGACAATCTTACCCATCATTACGCCGTGCTCACGCAACACCTTGGTCAGTTCGCGAGTGTCTATACCTGTGATGCCGGGTATGTGCTCGCGTTTCAACCAGTCAGCCAAGCTCTCAACAGCATTCCAATGGCTATAGTTCTCACTGTAATCGCTTACAATAATTGCTTCGGCATGGATTTTCTCACTCTCCATAAACGTAGGGAGCCCGTTCTTTTCGAAAGTAAAAGGCGGTACTCCATAATTGCCTACCAACGGATAGGTCAACGTCATCAACTGTCCGGCATACGAAGGGTCGGTCAAGCTCTCAGGGTATCCTGTCATAGCTGTATTAAAAACCACTTCACCTGCTACCGGCTTTTCATAACCAAACGACGTACCACGAAAAGTCGTGCCATCGTCAAGAATAAGGGTTACGTTTCTCATTGCTTGTTAGTATCGTTATTGTTACTGTTGTTGTCTTTGTTCTTTCTTCTCTTCTTCATTACACTCAGGGCGAGGGCCATGGCTACGCCCGCGGGCAACCAGAGGGCCAGATTGTCGAAAATGATGCCCAAGGCCGTACCTAATGACAGACCGATAGCCAGTGAGGAATCGTCGATATCTTCTTTGTCCTTCTGCTTCTGTTCTTCTTCCATATACTTAGAATTGATATACCTGTTCGATGTAGTCGATAAACGCCTTGTTGAGCAGCTTCACACCGCCCGGCGTAGGATAGTCGCCGCTGAAGTACCAGTCGCCCGGATGGTTGGGGCAGGCCTCGCGCAATCCTTGGAGAGGCTGGTAGACTATCTGCACTTTGGCACGAACATTTTCTGGTGTAAGCAGTTCCACCATCTTGTCGGAGATTTCATCGTCGGTGAAAGGGGCATAAATATCCTTCACGTAGTTCACCATCTGTTCCTTGGGCAGGTCGGCCTGGTCCTTGGACTTCCGATAAGCGGCTGCAATGACATCCTTCATGTCGCGGTCGCGCAACAGTTCTATGGCCGCCTTGAAGGCTATAAACTCACTCATACGCGACATGTCTATGCCGTAGTAGTCGGGATAACGCACCTGAGGTGAGGAGCTGACGATGACAATCTTCTTCGGTCCCAGACGGTCCAAGATGCCGATGATGCTCTGGCGCAAGGTTGTGCCGCGCACAATAGAGTCGTCTATTATCACCAGATTGTCTACTCCCTGCACCAGGCTGCCGTATGTGATGTCATAGACGTGAGCCGCCAAATCGTTGCGCGTATTGCCCTCCGCAATGAAGGTACGTAGCTTGATATCCTTTATGGCTACCTTCTCGCTGCGTATGCGTCGGGAAAGGATACGCTCCAGCTCTTCATGGCTAGGATTATGCCCCAGGGCTGCAATCTGCTGTACTTTTTCCTGGTTCAGATAGTCGTCAAGTCCTTGAAGCATACCATAAAAGGCAACTTCGGCCGTATTGGGAATAAATGAAAAGACCGTATGGTCAATATCATTGTTTACCGCCTTCAAGATGCTGGGAACCAGTTTTTGCCCCAGCAACTTACGCTCACGATAGATGTCCATGTCGCTACCACGACTGAAGTAGATGCGTTCGAAGGAACAGGGACGCAATTCGCGTGGCTTGTTTATCTGCACTGTGCGCAACTTGCCAGCCTTGCTGATGAACACGGCTTGTCCGGGTTGCAACTCATGTATACTTTCGGCCGGAACGTTGAGCACAGTTTGTATAACCGGGCGTTCGCTGGCCAACACTGCTATTTCTTCATCCTGATACCAGAAAGCAGTACGTATTCCCCAAGGGTCACGAATGGCAAAACTTTCACCGCTACCGGTCAAGCCACACATTACATAGCCACCATCCCACTCGCGGCTTGATGTACGCAATACATTGGACAAATCTACATGTTCTTCTATATAATGCGTGATGTCCATGCCTGTCAGTCCTTCAGCCTCTGCCAGCTTGAAGAGGCGCTCTACTTCACGGTCCAGACGATGCCCCACCTGTTCGAGCATGATGTAGGTATCGGCATATTTGCGAGGATGTTGTCCCATAGCAGTAATACGGGCAAATATCTCGTCTACGTTAGTCAGATTGAAGTTACCGCAAAGGGCCAGATTCTTTGCCCGCCAATTATTACGACGCAGGAATGGATGCACGTAAGTAAGACCTGATTTACCCGTGGTCGAATAACGCAAGTGGCCCATATAGACTTCCCCTGCAAATGGCAAGTACTTCTCTGCATATACTGCATCGGCAAGTTGAGCAGGCGTCAGGTCCTTGAACTGGCTTTGTACAGTAGAAAAGATTTCGGTAATGGCTCCCGACCCTAAGGCACGCTCGCGGAACATGTATTCCTCACCAGGATTGGCTGCCAACTTAACACAGGCCAGTCCAGCGCCTTCTTGTCCACGGTTATGCTGCTTCTCCATCAACAGATAGAGTTTATTCAGCCCATACATCCATGTACCATATTTCTTCTGATAATAATCAAGCGGTTTGAGTAGGCGTATCATAGCCACACCGCATTCATGTTTCAGCTGTTCCATTCTCGTCTACAATGTTTTTATATAATTCATTCATGTCTTTTTTATTCCACCATTACTGACTTAGACAGATTGCAGGATTGATTTACATTCATTTCCTTGTAGGTAGCTATTTGACAGGACTTCATCTGTAAAGGTAGTGTGGTCAATAATGGACTATGACATTCTAACGTTTCCGCAAATTCGATGCAAATATCGGTAATTTTACTGATAACTGCACCACCTTGTGAAACCAATGCTATAACTTTCCCTTTCACATTATGTACATACTGTTGCAGTCGGTCATAAAATAAAATGACTCCAACACTATTATAAATGCGATACTCCAATCGCTTCAGACCTCTAATGAAAATGGGGAAAGCTTTATGACGACCCATATAGCCTATAATTCCACACATAATAGAAACGCATTAAAATAAAATTGCTGCAAATATACAGAAAAATCAACCATAATGTAAAGCCTATCTAATATTATTTGACTTAACGAAAGTAGAAATACTTTATATAAATACAATGTTATAAGTAATATTTATTTCATACCTATACCTTAAAGAAACAATTTATAAGCAAATACAGGATATCCGATTACAATCGTACATATATTTATTCATTTTAATATTAAACCGAAACTATTCGATACTCACTATATATTTTATAGCAACAAAACATAGATCCAAATAAGTCAATTTGAAATATAAACAATATTTTTGCATTCAAAATATCACAAATATAACTTAAAACAAAGCAATATGAAAGCCAAAACAAGAAAACTAAAGAACTTAAGTAATTCAATCAGAGAACAGATACCTAAATTAAAGAATGAATTAATAAGTTCCCAAAGCTTCCGCCCTTACACTTGCAATGATGGATTATACAATCCTGATAATGAACATGACGCATGCGGTGTAGGAATGATTGTTAATCTACATGGTAACAAATCTCATGAATTGGTAGACTCTGCGTTGCGCGTATTGGAAAATATGAAGCATCGTGGAGCTGAAGGAGCCGACAACAAAACTGGCGATGGTGCTGGTATCATGGTTCAGATTCCGCATGAATTCATTTTGCTACAAGGTATCCCTGTACCCGAAAAAGGGAAATATGGTACCGGACTCATTTTCTTGCCCAAAGACTCGAAAGAACAAGAATATATATTAAGCATTGTCATAGAAGAAGTAGAACGGGAAGGACTCACACTCATGCACCTACGCACAGTCCCTGTCAATTCTGACATTCTGGGACAAAGCGCGCGCGAAACGGAACCCGATATCAAACAAGTGTTCATCACAGGAACAGGAAACAACGAAAATTTGGAGCGAACACTTTATATTATCCGTAAAAAGATTGAGCAACGAGTACACCATAAAGACTTTTACATCGTATCCTTATCCAGCCGCACCATTATATATAAAGGAATGTTGTCGTCTACACAAGTAAGAACGTATTTCTGTGACTTGACCCAGCCCTACTTTACCAGTGGACTTGCCATCGTGCACTCGCGTTTCAGTACAAACACATTCCCTACATGGAGTCTGGCACAGCCTTTCCGCTTATTGGCACACAATGGTGAAATCAACACTATCCGTGGCAACAGAGGATGGATGGAAGCACGTGAAAGCGTATTATCCACACCAACCTTAGGAAACGTCAAAGATATACGCCCGATTATTCAGCCGGACATGAGTGATTCTGCTTCGCTGGATAATGTATTGGAATTCTTCGTCATGTCAGGCTTGAGTCTTCCTCATGCCATGGCTATGCTAATACCAGAATCTTTTAACGACAAAAATCCTATTAGCGAAGACTTAAAGGCCTTTTACGAATATCACTCTATCCTGATGGAGCCATGGGACGGACCGGCAGCCTTGCTCTTCAGCGACGGCCGATATGCCGGAGGCATGCTGGACCGAAATGGATTACGTCCTGCCCGTTATTTACTGACTCACGACGGTACAATGGTGGTAGCCAGCGAAGCTGGAGTCATCAACTTTGAGGCCGAAAATATCAAAGAAAAAGGCCGTTTACAACCAGGCAAAATTCTGATTGTAGATACCGAAGAAGGTAAAATATATTATGACAACCAATTGAAGGAACAGCTTGCAGCCGCCAAGCCTTACCGTCAGTGGCTATCAGCCAACCGTATAGAACTGGATACATTGAAGAGTGGACGTAAAGTAACCAATACGGTAGATGACTATGAACGCCGGCTACGTGCTTTTGGTTTCACACGTGAAGATGTAGAGCGCATCATTATTCCCATGTGTAGCAATGGAACAGAGCCGACCGCATCCATGGGCAATGATACACCGCTAGCCATACTGAGCAACCAGCCACAGTTATTGTTCAATTACTTCCGCCAACAATTTGCTCAAGTAACCAACCCGCCAATTGACCCAATTCGTGAGGAACTGGTAATGTCTCTCAGCGAGTATATTGGTGCTGTTGGCATGAATATACTGCTGCCTAGCGAAACACATTGCAAAATGGTACGTCTTCCCTATCCTATTTTAAGTAATACGCAACTGGATATTCTTTGCAACATACGCTATAAGGGATTTAATACCGTAAAACTACCCATGCTGTTTGAAGCCGCACGTGGTAAAGCCGGCCTACAAGAAGCTATCGACCGTTTGTGTAAAGCTGCAGAACAAGCTGTTACAGATGGTGCCAACTACATCATTCTGTCCGACCGCGATATCAACGCCACTCAGGCAGCCATTCCTTCATTATTGGCTATCAGTGCTGTACACCATCATCTAATCAGTGTACAGAAACGTGTGCAGACAGCTCTTATTGTAGAGAGTGGAGAGATACGAGAAGTCATGCACGCCGCCTTATTACTGGGCTATGGTGCCAGTGCCATCTGTCCTTACATGGCTTATGCCGTATTGAATGAGTTGGTACAAAAAGGTGAAGTACAGATGAACTACGAAACTGCAGAGAAGAACTATATCAAAGCTGTTTGTAAAGGACTTTACAAAATAATGAGCAAGATGGGTATCAGTACCATTCGTTCTTATCGCGGTGCGAAGATATTTGAAGCAGTAGGACTTAGTGAAGAATTACTTAAGAGCTACTTTGGCACAACAACCTCCACTATTGGAGGTATTCGTCTGGAAGAGATTGCAAAAGACTACATCACCTTCCACGACAACGGTTTCGTCACCGAGACTATAGACCCGCTATTGCCCTACATCGGACAAATGTCTTACCGTAAAGACGGCGAGCAACATGCTTGGAATCCGGAAACCATTAGCACTCTTCAACTGGCTACCCGTACAGGCAGTTACACGAAATTTAAAGAATTTACCCATGCGGTTGACCAAAAGAGCAACCCTATATTCCTGCGCGACTTTTTCGACTTCCGACGTAACCCGATAGATATTGAACAAGTGGAACCGGTGGAAAGCATCGTGAAACATTTTGTGACAGGTGCCATCTCTTTTGGTGCCATAAGCAAGGAGGCACACGAAGCACTGGCACTAGCCATGAATGAACTAGGCACACGTAGCAATACCGGTGAAGGTGGCGAAGATAGCTCTCGTTTTCATGAGACAGTTGAGGGAATCAGTCTCTCCAGCAAGACCAAACAAGTCGCTTCAGGACGCTTCGGAGTAACAGCAGAGTATTTGGCAAATGCTGAAGAAATACAAATCAAGGCAGCCCAGGGTGCTAAACCTGGTGAAGGTGGACAACTACCCGGTTTTAAAGTAGACGAAGTCATTGCTCGTACACGTCATTCCATCCCTGGTATATCGCTCATATCACCCCCACCTCATCACGATATCTACTCCATTGAGGATTTGGCACAGCTTATCTTCGACTTGAAGAATGTGAACCCACGTGCCGCCATCAGTGTGAAACTTGTAGCAGAGAGTGGTGTGGGTACCATTGCTGCCGGAGTGGCCAAAGCAAAGGCAGACCTCATTGTTATTTCAGGTGCTGAAGGAGGCACAGGTGCATCGCCGGCTTCCTCTATCCGTTACGCAGGCATATCGCCAGAGATAGGTTTGAGCGAAACGCAGCAAACCCTGGTACTGAACGGACTACGTGGACAAGTACGCCTCCAAACAGACGGACAGTTGAAAACAGGACGTGATATTATCTGCATGGCCCTACTTGGCGCCGAAGAGTTTGCTTTTGGAACTACAGCACTTATCGTACTGGGCTGTGTCATGATGCGCAAATGTCACTCCAATACATGCCCTGTAGGGGTTGCAACACAAGACCCCAAACTACGGGCTCACTTCCGTGGTCATTATAAATATGTAGTAAACTACTTCCGATTCCTTGCTCAGGAAGTGCGCGAATACTTGGCAGAGCTGGGCTTCAGAAGCTTAAATGACATTGTAGGCCGTACCGATCTCATTGAAATACATCCAGCACCTACAGGCACGAAGGCCAGTCTACTGGATTTCAGTCGTTTGCTGCATCGTGTAGAGAGCACATCTGCCCTTTGCCATTGCACAGAACAGCAACACGACATCGCACACGTAAAAGATGTAGAGATGTTGCAAGCAGCAGCACCGGCCTTGAACAATAAACGGGAAGTATCATTAGAGTATGCCATAGGTAATACCGACCGTGCAGTAGGAGCCATGCTATCAGGAGCCGTGGCAGCCAAATATGGTAACGATGGTCTACCCGATAACACCATCAGTATAAAATTCAAGGGCTCAGCAGGGCAAAGCTTCGGTGCGTTCCTGGCTCACGGTATCAGCTTCAAACTGGAAGGCGAAGCTAATGACTATTTGGGCAAGGGACTGAGCGGCGGACATATAGCCGTACTACCTCCTGTACGCAGTAACTTTGCGGCAGAACAAAACACCATCGTAGGCAACACCTTGCTTTACGGAGCTACCAGTGGTGAAGTTTACATCAACGGACGAGCAGGCGAACGTTTTGCGGTGCGCAATTCAGGCGCCATAGCGGTCGTTGAAGGCGTAGGTGACCATTGCTGCGAATACATGACCGGAGGACGTGTGGTAGTATTGGGACAGACTGGACGAAATTTTGCAGCAGGCATGAGTGGTGGTGTAGCTTATGTGTGGAACCCACAAGGAACGTTCGACTACTTCTGCAACATGGACATGGTAGAACTATCATTACTAGAAGATTCTACTGCCCGCAAAGAATTGCACGAACTAATCCGTCAGCACTACTTATATACTGGTTCTACGCTTGCCCGTACCATGCTCGACAACTGGCCACGTTACGTTGAAGAGTTCATCCAGGTAACCCCCATCGAATACAAAAAAGTACTGGCTGAAGAGCAGATGCGCAAGCTACAACAAAAAATTGCTGAAGTGCAAAGAGATTATTAAAATAGGAGTTTAAGGAATATCGATAGCTTGGCTAACGACAAAACCAATCATAAGGCGAAACTATCGACTTCACTCCAGATTTCTTCATTCTTAATTCTTCATTATAATATGGGAAACCCGAAAGCATTTCTTACTATTCCGCGACAAGAAGCGGGATACAGACCGATACACGAAAGAATAAATGATTATAGCGAAGTTGAGCAAACACTGAATACCAGTGAAAGGAAGCTGCAAGCCAGCCGCTGCATGGATTGTGGTGTACCCTTCTGCCACTGGGCTTGCCCGCTGGGCAACCGCCCACCCGAATTCCAAGACGCACTATACAAGGGTGAGTGGCGCAAAGCTTACGACATACTGAGTTCCACAAACGATTTTCCCGAGTTTACAGGAAGGATATGCCCTGCACTATGCGAAAAGTCATGTGTACTTAAATTATCGTTCGACGCCCCTGTTACTATCCGCGAAGACGAAGCTGCCATCATAGAGGCAGCCTTCCGCGAAGGCTATGTCAGTCCACAGGAAATCAAACGTAACGGACAACGGGTAGCCGTCATTGGTTCCGGCCCAGCCGGGCTGGCTACTGCCAACCAGCTGAATCACAAAGGCTACGAAGTAACCGTCTTTGAGCGTGACGAAATGATAGGCGGCCTATTACGCTACGGCATTCCTAACTTCAAACTCAGCAAGAATATCATAGACCGACGCCTGCGTATTATGGAAGCAGAGGGCATCGTATTCAAAACAAACAGTGAAATAGACATAACCCATTTGCCTGAAGGTTTTGATGCTTATGCAATCTGTACCGGAACACCCCAAGCGCGCGATCTTGCTATCCCGGGCCGTGACCTTATGGGCATTCATTTTGCCATGGAAATGTTGTCTCAGCAGAACCGGATACTGGCAGGGCAAACAATAGATGAGAAAACACACATTACTGCAAAAGGCAAGCATGTATTGGTTATCGGTGGCGGTGATACGGGTAGCGACTGTATAGGCACTGCCCATCGGCAAGGGGCGCAAAGTGTCACTCAGATAGAAATCATGCCCCAACCTCCCGTAGGCAACAACCCCGCTACCCCCTGGCCACAATGGCCCATAGTGTTAAAGACCAGTTCCAGCCATGAAGAAGGATGTACACGTCGCTGGAGTCTTAACTCCAATAAATTCATTGGCAAGAATGGCCGTGTCACTGGCGTAGAAGTAGAGGAAGTGGAATGGCTACCCAATCCAGAAGGCGGACGACCTGTTATGAAACCAACAGGAAAGAAGGAAGTCATCAAAGCCGACCTCGTACTATTGGCCATGGGCTTTCTTCGCCCGCAACTACCTACATTGCCATCCAATGCAGTCGTTGCAGGCGATGCCGCTACCGGTCCAAGCCTTGTAGTAAAATGCATAGCTGCCGGACGACAGGCAGCACAAAGCATCGACCGAATTTTAAAAGGGAAATAGAGTTCCCCTCCCGGAATCGACATTACTGCAAATTCAGTCATGTTTCATCTTGTTTCATAAGCTCTGAAACATTGTTTCAGCAGCATTAAAACATTGTTTCAGTTGTTTTGAAACACTGTTTCAGTAGCTATGAAACATTATTATTTAAATTATCCACTTATTAAAAAATCAGATATTATGTGTGGAATAGCCTGCATCTTTAACATCAAGCAACAAACGCCTGAACTGAGACAGAAAGCGCTCACCATGGCGAAACGCATACGCCACCGCGGACCCGATTGGAGTGGCATCTACTGTGGCGGTTCAGCCATTCTGGCCCATGAACGACTGTCTATCGTTGACCCACAAAGTGGCGGACAGCCTCTTTTCTCGCCCGACCGTCGACAAATACTGGCTGTAAACGGTGAAATCTATAATCATCGTGACATTCGCGCCAACTTTGCCGATGAATATAAATTCCAGACAGGCAGTGACTGCGAGGTTATACTTGCTTTATATCGCCGTTATGGTACAGACTTTATTGAACGGTTAAGCGGCATCTTCGCTTTTGCTCTTTACGATGAGGAGCGTGACGAATTTCTCATAGCCCGCGATGCCATTGGCGTCATACCATTATATATAGGCTACGATGCCGATGGAACGGTTTACTGCGCCAGTGAACTGAAAGCACTTGAAGGACTATGCGACAAGTATGAACCTTTCCTGCCAGGTCATTATTATTGGAGCCGTGAGGGCAAGATGCACCGTTGGTATAAACGAGATTGGACGGAATATGATGCTGTGAAAGACCGCTATACCTCATTACCCACCAACGATGCTTACCAGGCACAAGTGGCTGATGTGCGAAATGCTTTGGAAACTGCCGTTCGCAGACAGCTGATGAGTGACGTTCCCTACGGTGTACTGCTCTCCGGCGGATTGGACTCGTCGGTTATTTCCGCCGTTGCAAAACTCTATGCCGACCGTCGCATCGAAACCGACGGACAGCAGGCTGCCTGGTGGCCACAGCTCCATTCCTTCGCTGTAGGACTGAAAGGTGCACCCGACTTGGAGAAAGCACGGCTGGTAGCTGAACATATCGGCACCGTACATCATGAAATTAACTATACTATACAAGAAGGGCTGGACGCCATTCGCGATGTAATTTATTACATTGAAACCTATGATGTCACCACTGTACGAGCTTCCACGCCAATGTATTTGTTGGCACGCGTCATCAAATCAATGGGTATCAAAATGGTACTCAGCGGCGAAGGAGCCGATGAGGTGTTTGGTGGTTATCTGTACTTCCACAAAGCACCCGACGCACGTGCTTTTCATGAAGAAACTGTTCGCAAGCTGTCTAAGCTCCACCTCTACGATTGCCTGCGAGCCAACAAAAGTCTGTCGGCCTGGGGTGTGGAAGGACGAGTTCCCTTTCTTGACAAGGAGTTTCTCGATGTAGCCATGCGACTGAACCCTGCGGTAAAAATGTGTCCAGGTCATACGATTGAAAAAAAGATTGTCCGAGATGCTTTTGCTTCACTGCTGCCCGAAGAGGTAGCTTGGCGTCAGAAAGAGCAATTCTCAGATGGCGTAGGCTATTCGTGGATTGATACGCTGAAAGCAATGACTACAGCAGCTGTCAGCGATGAACAAATGGCCCATGCAGCCGAACGTTTCCCCATCAATCCTCCACAGAACAAGGAAGAATATTATTATCGCAGTATATTCGAGGAACACTTCCCCAGCGACAGTGCTGCACGTTCCGTGCCCAGTGTGCCCAGCGTAGCATGTTCTACTGCCGAGGCTTTGGCTTGGGATGCTTCGTTCCGTAATCTAAACGACCCAAGCGGCCGGGCGGTAGCAGGTATACATGAACAAGCCTATTAAGCAGCCCATTCAACTCCTGCAGGCTATCATTAATGAGAAATAGGTAATTCCAAAGTATATCACACCCTTTCACACTAAAACTGTGAAGCTGTCACAAACGGACTGTGAAGCCATCACATAGAAACTGTGAAACCTTCACATAGGGAGTGTGAAACTGTAACATCCTAACTGTGATAGATGTGAATCTGTACAATCTTGTCTTTCTGGAACTACCTCACTAAAGTCAAATGCCAATAGCGACGTCGTATGGTTGGCAGATAAACTAATTGAATTCAGCAACAACCCAACAAGAGCTTGCTTGCTATACTTGAACAAAGTGATAAAAAACATTCCTTAAAACGCGGTTGAGCAAAAAATAAGCGTGATATGTAGACTCAAATATCCGCCAAATCCGCCTCAATCGCGTTTTATATATATATCATTTCTCTGATAGTTCCACTTTCCCTACAATCCTTTTCAGATGAAAGGACAATGACAATATAAGCTGTTACTCATAATAAAAGTTACAAATTAGCACTTTTGAGCATATTGAAGTTACAAACCGTAAGAATCACTATTATAATCTAAACAAAAGGCAGCAAAAACGCTACATATATTCCATTATTTCGTAATTTTGCAACAAACAAAAGCAAATAGAAAATATAATCTATCAAATACAAACAAAATGGCAAAAAAGATATCCTTTACAAAAATGCACGGAGCCGGCAATGACTATATATATGTAGACAATACACATGCCGTTCTTTCCACCCCGGAAAAATGGGCTGTAGACTGGAGTCGTGCACACACTGGTATCGGAGCCGACGGGTTAGTACTGATAGGCACATCGGTTATGGCCGACTTCAGCATGCGAATATTCAATGCTGACGGTTCTGAAGCTCGTATGTGTGGCAACGCCAGCCGTTGTATTGGCAAGTATGTTTATGACAAAGGACTGACAAATAAGACCACTGTTACACTCGAAACTTTATCGGGTATTAAAATTCTTTCCCTTCATGTAAGCAACAACAGACAAGTAGACCAAGTAACAGTAGACATGGATGAACCATGCGACATGCGAGTAGTAGACTTGGGCGATGGATACGATTTTGCTAGAGGACAGTTTGTCTCAATGGGGAATCCACACCTGGTGCTTTTTGTTCCCGACCCAGATGCACTCGACATAGCCCAAATAGGGTCACGGTTGGAACATCACCCACTGTTTCCTGACGGTATTAACGTAGAATTTGCCCATGTATTGGACGACGGGCGTATCCGAATGCGTGTTTGGGAACGTGGCTCAGGTATCACACAAGCCTGTGGGACGGGCGCTTGCGCTACTGCCGTAGCAGCATCGCTGGCTCATTTGACAGGACGAAAGTCTATAGTGTTGATGGACGGTGGCGAAGTAACCGTAGAATGGCAAACAACCGACAACCATGTGTACATGACGGGAGGAGCCGTGAAAGTTTTTGATGGAACAATAGAACTTAACAACTAAATATAAAGAACTGATTATGGCATTAGTAAACGAACATTTTCTGAAATTGCCCGGCAGCTATCTCTTTTCTGACATAGCCAAGAAGGTAAACACATTCAAGATAACCCATCCCAAGCAAGACCTTGTGCGACTGGGCATCGGCGACGTTACCCGTCCTTTGCCGCCAGCCTGCATCGAGGCTATGCACAAGGCAGTAGACGAAATGGCCAATGAAAAGACCTTTCGAGGCTACGGTCCCGAACAAGGTTATGACTTCCTTATCGATGCCATTCTTAAAAACGACTTTGCACCAAGAGGCGTTCACCTCTCACCCTCTGAGATTTTTATTAATGACGGTGCCAAGAGCGACACAGGCAACATTGGTGAACTACTGCGCTGGGACAACAGCATGGGTATTACCGACCCTGTCTATCCTGTTTACGTAGACAGCAACATTATGTGTGGCCGGGCTGGAACCTTGGAAGAAGGAGGACATTGGAGCAACGTCACCTACCTGCCTTGCACGGAAGAGAACGGCTTTGTACCCGAAATTCCCGACCGCCGCATTGATCTCATTTACTTGTGCTATCCCAATAACCCCACAGGAACAACATTGACTAAGACCGAACTGAAAAAATGGGTAGACTATGCACTGGACAACGACACACTTATTGTCTTCGATGCTGCCTATGAGGCTTACATCCGCGAAGACGATGTACCCCACTCCATTTACGAAGTGAAAGGAGCCAAAAAGTGTGCCATCGAGATACGCAGTTTCTCAAAAACAGCCGGATTCACAGGCGTTCGTTGCGGCTATACCGTAGTACCCAAGGAGCTGACTGCTGCCACACTGACCGGTGACCGCGTAGCCCTGAACAAACTGTGGAACCGCCGTCAGTGTACTAAATTTAATGGTACAAGCTACATCACTCAACGTGCAGCCGAAGCCATTTACACTCCCGAAGGCAAACAACAGGTAAAAGAAAATATAGACTATTATATGACAAACGCCAGTACCATGAAGACAGCTTTAAGTAAAGCAGGATTCAAAGTATATGGCGGAGTAAATGCCCCCTACATCTGGCTCAAAGCCCCCGACGGACTAACATCGTGGCGTTTCTTCGAGCAAATGCTCTACGAGGCTAATGTAGTAGGCACACCCGGTGTAGGATTTGGCCCGAGTGGCGAGGGATACTTACGCCTTACAGCCTTCGGCTCACATGCCGACTGCGAGGAAGCTATGAGACGCATCAGGAAGTGGATGTCCTGAGCGAAATACTGAAATATGCAGCGCGCCATATAGCAATAGGCAAAGCGGACTGATCAACTGCTTGCCATAGGATTAACAAACTCTAAGATAGGTATTAAGTATGAAGCAAATGATCAACCTGAACAAAATATTCACCTTTAATCCTTATACACAGGACAACTACTTCTTTGTAAGATTGAGTCTGTAGGCATAAAGACAAATACACTAACTATTTCAAAGGTAAAAAGGTATGAAAAAGATTGAAGCTATCATTCGCAAGACCAAATTCGAGGAAGTGAAAGAAGCACTGCTCGAAGCAGACATCGAATGGTTCTCTTATTACGATGTCAGAGGTGTCGGCAAGTCACGCCAAGCGCGCATCTACCGTGGAGTAATGTACGATACCAGCTCCATCGAACGTATACTTGTCTCCATCGTAGTACGCGACAAGAACGTAGAGAAGACAGTGAATGCTATACAAAAAGCTGCTCGAACAGGTGAAATAGGCGACGGACGTATCTTCATCATTCCCATAGAAGACGCCATCCGCATACGTACCGCCGAACGGGGAGACATTGCACTATTCAACGCTGAACAAGAAAAATAATAAAACCACAAATCTTATGAAAACTTATATATCACGTAGCCTTCCACGGCTATGTACAGCCATCGCTATATTCCTACTGTTGGACACTGCAACGGTATGGGCAGGAGAGGCGAATGCAGCAGCCGCCACTGATACACTGACCGAAATGGCCAACGGCATTGATACCGTTTGGATGTTACTGGCTGCTATGCTTGTATTTTTCATGCAACCGGGATTTGCATTGGTTGAGGCAGGATTTACACGTACTAAAAACACTGGCAACATTCTGATGAAGAACTTCGTAGACTTCATGCTGGGTTCGCTGCTCTTTTGGTTCATAGGATTCGGACTGATGTTTGGAGCAGGAGAATTTGTTGGAATGCCACACTTCTTTGACTTGTCATTTCTTGACACTAAACTACCCAGAGAAGGATTCCTGATTTTCCAGACTGTATTCTGTGCCACCTCGGCCACCATTGTATCAGGTGCTATGGCCGAACGCACCAAGTTCTCCATGTACGTGGTCTACACCATTGCCATCAGCGTACTGATTTATCCCATATCAGGACACTGGACTTGGGGCGGAGGCTGGCTGACGAACAGTGAAGAAGGTTCGTTCATGATGAACCTCTTCGGCACCACTTTCCACGACTTTGCCGGGTCTACGGTGGTTCACTCCGTAGGTGGCTGGATTGCTCTCGTTGGCGCTGCCATTCTGGGACCACGCATCGGCAAGTATGGCAAGGACGGCAGCTCCAAAGCCATTCCCGGACACAACCTTACCATTGCCGCCTTGGGCGTCTTCATCCTGTGGTTCGGCTGGTTTGGCTTCAACCCGGGTTCACAATTGGCTGCTTCAACTACAGCCGACCAGCTGGCCATATCGCATGTCTTCCTTACTACCAACCTGGCTGCCTGCGCAGGAGGTTTTGCGGCACTTGTCACCAGTTGGATAAAATATCGCAAGCCGTCTCTCTCACTTACCCTGAATGGTATCTTGGCCGGGCTTGTAGGAGTTACCGCCGGTTGCGACTGTGTTTCGGCAGGAGGAGCAGCCTTTATCGGACTTATCTGTGGCGTACTGATGATACTCGCCGTAGAGTTCATTGACAAAACGCTGAAAATTGACGACCCGGTAGGTGCAAGTTCCGTACATGGTGTATGCGGATTTACAGGCACCATCCTGACCGGCTTGTTCTCTACCAGCGAAGGCTTATTCTACGGTGCCGGCTGGGGCTTCTTGGGGGCACAGGTATTTGGAGCTCTTGTCGTAGGAGGCTGGGCTGCCTTGATGGGCTACATCATCTTCAAGTTGCTCGACAAGATACACGGTCTGAGAGTATCCGCTCGTATTGAAGAAGAAGGACTCGACATCTACGAACACGGAGAGTCGGCCTATAACTAATAAATTGACAGAGAAACGTTTCTGCCCGAGTAGGCCGGACACCGCTATCCGGGTCGGCCGGAGGCTGCTGCCAGAGAAGGCAGAACGTTTCTCTCCGGCAACAAGGAAACGAAATGAGTATATAACTAATTAATTATCAAATAAAAGTACTATGTCTAAGTTAAGATTCAGAGTGGTTGAAACGGCCTTCAAGAAGAAGCCGGTTCCCGTAGAGATTCCAAAGGAACGTCCATCCGAGTATTTTGCCAAGTATGTATTCAACAAAGAGAAAATGTTCAGATACCTGCCAAGCAAAGTATACGCCAAACTGGTAGACGTGATAGATAACGGTGCGCAGCTGGACCGCAGCATTGCCGACGAAGTAGCGGCTGGCATGAAGAAATGGGCCATCGAAATGGGTGCCACCCACTATACACACTGGTTTCATCCATTGACCGAGGGAACAGCCGAAAAGCATGATGCCTTTGTGGAACACGACGGAAAGGGTGGCATGATGGAAGAGTTTACCGGCAAGCTGCTCGTACAGCAGGAGCCCGATGCTTCCAGCTTCCCTAACGGCGGTATCCGCAACACATTCGAAGCACGTGGCTACTCTGCTTGGGACCCATCGTCACCAGCTTTCATTGTCGATGATACACTGTGCATCCCTACTATCTTTATTGCCTATACCGGAGAATCGCTTGATTATAAGGCTCCGTTGCTCAAGGCATTACGTGCTGTCGACAAAGCTGCGACAGATGTCTGCCACTACTTTGACCCCGAAGTGAAGAAAGTCAATGCCTACCTGGGATGGGAACAGGAATATTTCCTTGTAGACGAAGGTCTGTATGCAGCCCGCCCCGACCTGCTGATGACTGGCCGTACCCTCACCGGACACGACTCTGCCAAGAACCAGCAGCTTGAAGACCACTACTTCGGTGCCATCCCGCCCCGTGTGGCCGCTTTCATGAAGGAACTGGAAATTGAAGCTCTGAAACTGGGCATTCCTGTCAAGACACGTCACAACGAGGTAGCCCCCAACCAGTTTGAGTTGGCACCTATCTACGAAGAGTGCAACCTGGCTGTGGACCATAACATGCTTATCATGGCACTGATGCGCAAGATTGCACGCAACCACGGCTTCCGCGTCCTGCTTCACGAAAAGCCTTTCAAGGGTGTCAACGGTAGTGGCAAGCACAACAACTGGTCGCTGGGTACAGATACAGGTGTACTGCTGATGGCTCCGGGCAAGACTGCCGAAGAAAACTTGCGTTTCATTACCTTCATAGTCAATACCCTGATGGCTGTTTATCGCCACAACGGACTGTTAAAAGCCAGCATTTCCAGCGCTACCAACGCACACCGTCTGGGAGCCAACGAAGCACCTCCTGCAATCATCTCTTCCTTCCTTGGCAAGCAGCTTTCACAGGTATTGGCCCACATAGAAGAAAGCGACAAGGACGAACTCATCAGCCTGAGCGGAAAACAAGGCATGAAACTGGACATCCCACAAATTCCCGAACTGCTCATTGACAATACAGACCGCAACCGTACGTCGCCTTTTGCCTTCACCGGCAACCGTTTCGAATTCCGTGCGGTAGGTTCGGAAGCCAACTGCGCAAGTGCCATGATTGCCCTCAACACAGCATTGGCTGAACAGCTCACCGACTTCAAGCACGACGTAGATGCCCTTATTGAAAAAGGCGAAGACAAAGTATCGGCTATCCTCGATATTATCCGCCGTGACCTCAAAATATGCAAACCTATTCATTTTGACGGCAATGGTTATAGCGAAGAATGGAAAGCTGAAGCTGCCCGCCGTGGTTTGGATTGCGAAACCAGTGTGCCTGTCATTTTCGACAATTATTTGAAAGAAGACAGCATTGCCATGTTTGAAAAGACAGGCGTTATGACCCGTAAAGAACTGGAGGCCCGCAACGAAGTAAAATGGGAAATGTACACCAAGAAGATTCAGATTGAAGCACGCGTATTGGGCGACTTGGCCATGAACCACATCATCCCCGTCGCTACCCAATACCAGACCGAACTGATAGACAACGTGTATAAAATGAATGGGTTATTTCCTGCAGAAAAAGCAGCCAAGCTGTCGGCCAAGAATTTGGAACTGATAGAAGAAATCGCTGACCGCACGGCTTTTATCAAAGAGCATGTAGACGCCATGATTGAATCGCGCAAGGTAGCCAACAAGATAGACAACGAACGTTCGAAGGCCATTGCCTATCACGACTACATCGTTCCGATGATGGAGGAAATCAGATACCACATTGACAAGCTTGAACTGATTGTCGATAACCAAATGTGGACACTGCCCAAATATAGAGAATTGTTATTTATCCGATAAAATCGGTTTTCTTTATTAGTTGTTTTAAGTCAGTAAAGAGGAAGATAGCTGTGACAGCCACCTTCCTCTTTCATTATATCTTATAACTTAGAGGCTATATGATAATTGCCTTCATCTAAAGCGGTATCAATGCAGAATGAAAAAGATGAGCTCGCGAAGCAACTCGCCATCGCTCAATGAAGAATTGCCAACACCTTTCGATTTGGCATCCGTCTGCCGTATTTCGCCAATGATTCGCATAGTCTTTACTCCCGTGTATTTCCGCATGGCAGTCTGATATTCGCGCGCCTGCCACGGAGACTTCAGGCCAAGGAAAGCAGCTATGCCCTGCTCCGATTTCTCTGGAGCATAATAGGCCAACATAAGGTTGGAGAAGAAACCGAAGAGTACGGCAAGGGTCATCTGAATAGGATTTGTCTTAGGATTATCCTCAAAATATCTGATTATCTTGTTTGCCTTCAACACATCTTTTTCCACCAGCGCATTGCGTAATTCAAAGTTATTGTAATCCTTGCTGATTCCGATATTTTGCTCCACCTGTTCAGGGGTCACACGCGTTTTACCGTGCGGTAATGTAATGACAAGTTTCTCCATTTCACCCGTCAAGCGGCTCAAGTCTGCCCCCACGAAGTCTGCCAGCATGGCAGCCGCCTTAGGCTCTATGTCCGTACCTTTACGCTTCATGTAAGCAGAGATAAAAGCTGGCAGTTGGCCCTCTTTCAGTTTCTTCGATTCAAAAAGAATCCCAACCTTCTCTATCTCGCCGGCAATCTTCTTCCTACGATCAAGCGCACCATGCTTATGACAAAAGACAAGAATGGTAGAAGGCTGCGGCCTTTGCAGATAGTAAGACAGTTCGTCAATATTAGACAGATTCTGTGCCTCTTTCACAATAATAACCTGATGCTCTGACATCATGGGATAGCGTTTGGCCGCATTGATGACCGAAGCTATGTCCGTCTCATTGCCATAAATTACTGTAAGGTTAAACTCCTTCTCGGTTTCGGTCAGTACCTTGTCTTCTATATAGTCCGCTATCAGGTCAATATAATAAGCTTCTTCGCCCATGAGGTAATAGACAGGACGATATTGTTTTGCTTTCAGTTCTTTCAGTATTTCGTCGCAGGTGATTTCGTTTTTCGCCATTTGCTATAAAATTTGTAATGCAGGAGTCAGAGAGATATAGAAACTGACTCCCAATATTAAACCAGAATTATAATCATCTGAAGATTTTATCCTACCAATCAAATCTCAAATGTTTCACGGTTTGGTTATTATCTATTATCATTCTCAACGCCTCAATACCTATATCAACATGCGTAGCCACATAGTTTTGCGTCACCATATTGTCACTTTTATCTGTCTTAATACCTTCAGGTATCATAGGTTGGTCCGATACAAGCAGCAACGCACCGGTAGGTATTTTATTGGCAAACCCACAACTGAAAAGAGTAGCCGTTTCCATATCTACAGCCATTGCATGGGTCTTCTTTAGATAGGACTTAAACTGTTCATCATGTTCCCAAATACGTCGGTTGGTAGTATAAACAGTTCCTGTCCAATAGTCACGCCCATGATTTCGTATAGCTGAAGAAACCGCACGCTGAAGAGCAAAAGATGGCAAAGATGGGACTTCAGGCGGCAAATAATCGTTAGAAGTACCTTCACCTCTGATAGCAGCAATAGGCAATATAAGATCCCCCAGACGATTCTTCTCATCTATACCTCCACACTTACCTAAGAAAAGGCAAGCCCGGGGATGGATGGCACTAAGCAAATCCATAATGATAGCTGCATTGGGGCTGCCCATACCAAAATTTATCATCGTAATGCCATGAGCGCTGACCGAGGTCATATTAGCATCGTGCCCGAGGATAGGCGCATCAAATTTAGCCGCAAAGATTTCTATATATTTATTGAAATTGGTAAGTAGAATGCAGCTTTCAAAGTCATCAAGTGCCCGTTTGGTATAGCGCGGAAGCCAGTTTGCTACTATTTCTTCTTTTGTTTTCATGGGATTTTTCTAATTTTGTAGTCATGAAACACGTGAACATTCGGCCATTCTTTCCTATAAATCCTGTTGAAAGGATAGACAGGCTCAGAAAGACATGAAGCCACACTTTTGTTTCAATGCTATCTTTTTACCAATTACAAATGTAGTAAATGTTATCGTTAAACTTACCAAGCTTTGATACGAAAATAGCCATCAAGGAAGGGAAAAATGTCATTTTTGACCCCTTACGACGAAAATACGTTGCCCTCACCCCAGAGGAATGGGTACGACAACATTTCATCAACTTTCTGATAACTTACAAGGGATACCCAACGGCACTGATGGCCAATGAAGTGCAAGTGATATTAAATGGTACGCGCAAACGTTGTGACTCCGTACTATATCGAAAAGACTTATCCGCCCGCATGATAATAGAATATAAAGCACCGGACATATCAATTAATCAAATGGTCTTCGACCAAATTGTGCGCTACAATATTGTTCTGAAAGTTGATTATCTGGTAGTCAGCAACGGGCTGGAGCATTATTGTTGCCGTATAGATTATAAAAAGAACACGTATGCGTTCTTGCCTGACATTCCCCGCTATGAAGAATTAATTTGAAAGACAAGGTCTTAAAAAAATCAGATTTCAGAGTCATAACCATTCAGTTCTCTGGCTGAAAACTCTGAAATCTGAAATAAAAAAAATGAATATTATTCAGCGCTTGCTGCTTTTCTGCGTCCTCTTGTCGGTTTTTCCTTTACAGCTTCTTCTTTGTGGTCTGTAGTTACACCTGCCAATTCGGGGTCAATCATGATACGGCCACAATACTCGCATACAATGATTTTCTTGCGTGAACGAATGTCAAGCTGTCTCTGAGGCGGAATTTTGTTGAAACATCCACCACAAGCATCACGCTGTACGTATACGATACCCAAACCATTGTGTGAATTCTTGCGGATACGCTTGAAAGACTGAAGCAAACGAGGCTCAATCTTTGTCTCAAGATCTTTGGCCTTGTCTCTCAGTTTTTCTTCTTCCTGCTTTGTTTCCGAGATGATTTCATCAAGTTCACTCTTCTTGATTTCCAGATCCTTCTGTCTTTCGGTCAATGCAATCTCGCTATTTGAACACTCTGTAGACTTATCCTGCTCCTGTGCAGTGAATTCCTTGATCTTCTTCTCGCAAAGTTCAATTTCCAGAGTTTGGAATTCAATCTCCTTGGTAAGGAAATCATATTCGCGGTTGTTACGTACATTGTTTTGCTGGTCCTTGTATTTAGCAACAGAAGCTTTGGCGGTTTCTATTTCTACTTTCTTCCCGGCAATAGCAGATTTCAGTTCACTAATCTCGGATTTGATTCTTTCAATACGAGTTTTTAAACCGGCAATTTCGTCTTCAAGGTCCTGAACTTCCAAGGGAAGCTCACCTCTCAACGTCTTAATCTCATCAATTTTAGACAACATGGTCTGTAATTGAAACAATGTTTTCAGTTTCTGCTCAACGGTCAGTTCCTGAGGATCTTTTTTTGCTTCTTTAGCCATTTTACTTACATGTATTTTATAGGATTCGTATTAATTTTTGTTATTCGAGTCTCAAGGTCAGGAAAATGTTTCTCCAAAAGTTCAGCAAACAGTTCCTGCGTATATTGCTCACTCTCATAGTGACCTATTTCAGCTATCAGGAGATCTGACTCATGCCCAAAATAATCATGATATTTCACCTCTCCCGTCAGGAAAGCATCCGCATGGCAACGCATAGCCCGTGGCATCAGGAATGCACCAGCCCCACCACAAAGAGCCACTTTCTGGATTTCACGCCCAGTCAGCTTATTGTGCCTCAGGCAAGCCACTTCGAAAGTTTTCTTTACGCTCCGCAGGAATTCCAATTCCGTCATCGGCTGCTCAAACTCTCCTACAATACCTGCCCCGGCTTGCTCATACGCATTCTGCAACTGATAAAAATCAAATGCCGGTTCTTCGTATGGATGACTTTTTAGCAAAGCTCTCAGTGCCTCTGCTTTCTTGTAAACCGGCAAAACAGTCTCAATCCTTACCTCCTGTTCGGTATGAAGTTCACCCACCTGTCCGCAATACGGATGTGTTCCCTCTTGCGCACGGAAAGTTCCTTGTCCAGACACGTTATAGCTGCATGAATCATAGTTACCTATACATCCACACCCTGCTCCGAAAAGGCTTTTCCTCACTTCTTCAGCATGCGACACCGGTACATAAGTCACCATCTTCAGCAACACACCATCCTTTGGCTCCAACATCTGTATATTCCGAAGCCCCAGTTTCTCGGCTATCTTAAAGTTTACGCCTCCCCAAGCATTGTCCAGATTCGTGTGTGCAGCATATATCACAAGGTCATTCTTTATAGCCTTCAAAATACAGCGCTCCACATAATCTTTTCCTGTGATAGACTTATATCCTTTAAACAGCAAGGGATGATGGGCTATGACAAGATTGTAACCGCAAGCGATAGCTTCGTCAAGCACAGCTTCGGTTACGTCAAGACACAACAAAGCCCCTGTAGCTTCCGCATCTGTCAACCCGATTTGCAAGCCGGCATTATCAAATCCATCTTGCAATGGCAGAGGCGCAAAACGTTCAAGGGCGCTTACAATTTCTCTAATTTTCATTTATATGATAGAAAATTTGCGCAAAAATACATTTTTTCTACGAGATACGAAATCAAATAATGAATAAAATTGCAACTTTACCAAGGCTCTTTTATATTTAATGCATGGTCTCAACCATTTGCTATCAAGCCTAAAATAACAAACAACAAGCACACTCCCATAGGCAAACTCAGTCAGTCGCATTTAGTTTCATACGTTGAAACTAACGGTTTCATCCTTTGAAACTGATGGTTTCATGCCTTGAAACGAATCTGAAACTTTACTCTTTAATTTAATAAGAATAGTTCGTGGCATTTTCAAGACAAACTCGTTAAAGATAATAGATGAACTATATCTATACCTAGCACAAAAAAAGCAAGCATGCAACAGGAAAATTCCTTCATTACATGCTTGCCTTGAAAAAAACTTATATGTTATTTCAATACACTCCGTGTATCATTCAACTTTATGTTCTTCCTCTACTTTCTTTTCAGCATTAACATTTACTGTCACATTGAACGAAGAAGGTTGCTGTTGATAAGGCATGCGGTTCTTGGGGTCAGGACCATATTGATTCGGACCTACAGTACCATCAGCAAAGAGCATATAAAGTGCAAAAATCCAGCCTACAAAGGGAATATAGCAAATCAGAATCAACCAACCTGATTTGTCAAGGTCATGCAAACGTTTAATGCCCTGAGCCAATGAGAACCAGATGGCAGCAATAATAGCTACAACGCCAATCAAAAGACCAAACGCTGAACCGGCAGCCGACCCACTTCCTGCTCCTAACAAGAAGGTGCCAACTCCTAACAACATAGCAATCCAAACAACAACGCCACAAACAAGGCCTGAAAGGAAATACTCAATACGACGAATACGTCCGTCAAAAGAAAAAGGTGCTTTAAACATGGTACATCCAATTTTTAAGTGAATAAAAAAGATTTGTTAATTATATACCTACAAATATATAAAAATAGGTTTAAATAAAACAAGAAACGCCAAATATATTTTTGGCTATTTATTTCAAACAGCAGAAATAAAGACCATTATAGTTACAAGTACCAAGCAAAGACTATTCAATTACACGAGAATAATAGCTTTTTTCTCCATAATCCAGAAAAGAGAACTACAATTGGAGGCATTTACAACACAACAACCTGATTATCCTGCTACATATTGACGCAAATTCGATAGTGCAAAATAATGCTATACTTGGCACGATATTTGTTGATACAATAAAAAGCCTGTACTTTCTGACGAGTACAATGCAGGCTCATGGCATTGTTATTTTTACTTTAATCGGCAGAAAGTGTGCAGAGATATATTTAAATATAGTGTATCTTTGCAGGCGCATATAATAAATAGGTTATAAGTTAGAGAAGAAAAGATAATGAACAATCAATTTTCACAACGAGTTTCAGATGTTATCACATACAGTAAAGAGGAAGCTTACCGTTTGGGCAACAGCTCTATAGCACCTGAGCATCTTCTGTTGGGCATCCTGCGCGACGGAAGTGGTAAGGCTGTGGAGATTCTGCTCAAGCTGAATGTGGATTTGAAACAGATAAAACAACAGATTGAAAGTTTCCTGAGGGTAGATGATGAAGAAGATACACTGAACGACAAGGAAATAGAGTTCTCTCCACTCAGCAACAAGATACTAAAAATGTGCATCTTGGAAGCACGGCTATTGCAAAGCGAAACGGTAGACACTGAGCATATTCTGTTGGCCATACTGAAAGACGGCGACAACCTGGCCAGCTCTGTTCTTGAAGAGCGGCATGTCACCTACCAATCGGTATACGAACTGCTGTCGCTGAAACACAATGCCAATTTCAGAATGGGATTTACAGAAGAAGATGATGAAGACGAAGAAAGCGGAATGCCGTCGTCCAACAAGTCATCGTCGCAATCTATGGGTCCCTACTCCACCCAAAAGAAAACGACTGCCAACGATACTCCCGTACTCGACAACTTCGGGGTCGACATGACAAAATTGGCAGAAGAAGGAAAGATGGACCCTGTAGTAGGTCGTGAGCGTGAAATAGAGCGTCTGGCACAGATACTGAGCCGACGCAAAAAGAACAACCCTATCCTGATAGGCGAGCCGGGCGTCGGTAAGTCAGCCATTGTTGAAGGACTGTCACTGCGCATCACACAGAAAAAAGTGTCGCGCGTGCTCTTCGACAAGCGGGTCATCATGCTCGACATGGCATCGGTAGTGGCCGGTACCAAATACCGCGGTCAGTTCGAAGAACGCATCCGCTCCATCATCAAAGAGTTGCAGAAGAACCCAAACATCATCCTATTCATCGATGAGATACATACCATCGTAGGCGCAGGTGCAGCTGCCGGCTCCATGGATGCCGCCAACATGCTGAAGCCAGCCCTGGCACGTGGCGAAATACAGTGCATCGGTGCCACTACACTCGATGAATATCGCAAGAACATTGAGAAAGACGGTGCCTTGGAACGTCGTTTCCAGAAAGTAATAGTAGAACCGACTACTGCCGAAGAGACACTGCAAATCTTGAACAATATTAAAGATAAATACGAAGAATACCACAACGTGAACTACACCGAAGACGCGTTGAAAGCCTGCGTAAATCTGACCGAGCGCTACATCAGCGACCGACACTTCCCCGACAAGGCCATCGACGCTCTCGATGAGGCTGGCTCGCGTGTACACCTTTCTTCTATCTCCGTGCCCAAGGAAATCGAAGAGCAGGAGAAGCTGATAGAAAATGCACGCACCCAGAAGACGGAAGCCGTAAAGTCGCAAAACTATGAATTGGCCGCCAGCTTCCGCGACCAGGAGAAGGAACTGTCCAAACGCCTGGAGCAGATGAAAGAAGACTGGGAAAAGAAACTCAGAGACGATCGCCGTACGGTAGACGAAGAAGATATTGCCAACGTAGTTTCTCTCATGTCAGGCATTCCCGTACAACGCATGGCGCAGGCCGAAGGTGCCAAACTGGCCGGCATGAAAGGTGTGCTCCAGTCCAAAGTCATTGCACAGGATGCAGCCATCGAGAAACTGACCAAAGCAATCCTCCGTAGCCGCGTAGGTCTGAAAGACCCCAACCGGCCCATTGGAACTTTCCTGTTTCTGGGACCTACCGGCGTAGGCAAGACCTACTTGGCCAAAGAATTGGCAGAATTCATGTTTGGCAGCACCGATGCCTTGATACGTATCGACATGAGCGAATACATGGAGAAGTTCACCGTGTCGCGTCTTGTTGGTGCCCCTCCGGGCTATGTAGGTTACGAAGAAGGCGGACAGCTGACCGAACGCGTGCGTCGCAAGCCCTACTCCATTGTACTGCTCGACGAGATTGAGAAAGCTCATGGCGATGTATTCAATCTTCTGCTGCAAGTCATGGATGAAGGCCGCCTGACCGACAGTAACGGACGTACCGTTGACTTTAAGAATACCGTCATCATCATGACATCCAATGTCGGTACACGACAGCTGAAGGATTTTGGCGCTGGCATAGGCTTTGCCGCCAGACAACGTATTGACAACAAGGAATATGCCCGCGACGTCATCCAGAAGGCACTGAACAAGACCTTCTCGCCCGAGTTCTTGAATCGTATCGACGAGATTATTACCTTCGACCAACTCTCTCAAGAGGCTATCCGAAGCATTATCGACATCGAGCTGAAAGGACTCTACCGTCGCATCGAAGCTTTGGGCTACCGTCTGGAGTTGACCGATGATGCCAAGAACTTCCTGGCGACCAAAGGCTATGATGTACAATATGGTGCCCGTCCATTGAAACGCGCACTTCAAAACTATCTGGAAGACGAACTGTCCGAGTTGCTCATCACGACCGAAATAAAGCCAGGCAACGTAATAAGCATATCGGCCAATACGGAAAAGGATAAACTGGTTGTGACCGTTAAATAACTTCTTTTTCTCAGGAAACAAGCAAATTCGACATATTTCTGTCGCTCCAACCGTCAAAATGTCAGTCTTTCCCAGACTGGCATTTTTTTTGCCTGTCACTTTTCCGTTAAATCAATTCATCGAACAAATTTAAAACTATAAACGATATGCAAAAAGGTAACATTGGGGTAACTACTGAAAACATCTTCCCCGTCATCAAAAAGTTTTTGTACAGCGACCACGAAATATTCTTGCGCGAATTGGTATCAAACGCAGTCGACGCTACCCAGAAACTGAAGACATTCGCCTCCATGGGCGAGTTCAAGGGTGAACTGGGCGACCTCACCGTACATGTATCGGTTGACAACGACCGCATCATCGTATCCGACCGCGGTATTGGTCTCACCGCCGAAGAGATTGACAAGTACATCAACCAGATAGCCTTCTCAGGCGCCAACGACTTCTTGGAGAAGTACAAGAACGACGCCAACGCCATCATCGGCCACTTTGGTCTCGGTTTCTACTCTGCTTTCATGGTAGCCAAGAAAGTAGAAATTATAACCAAGTCCTACAAAGACGACGCCAAAGCCGTGAAATGGACTTGCGACGGCAGCCCCGAGTTCACCATCGAAGATGCTGACAAGGCCGACCGCGGTTCTGACATCATCCTCTACATTGACGATGATTGCAAGGAATTCCTCGACCACAACCGCATCCAGTCACTACTGAAGAAGTACTGTCGCTTCCTCCCTGTGCCCATCGCATTCGGAAAGAAGAAAGAATGGAAAGACGGCAAAGAAGTGGAGACAGCAGAAGACAACGTCATCAACGACACCTGCCCTCTGTGGACACGCAAGCCCAGCGAACTGAAGGACGAAGACTACAAGAAGTTCTATGGCGAGCTCTACCCCATGGCCGACGAGCCCCTCTTCTGGATTCATCTGAACGTAGACTACCCCTTCCACCTGACCGGTGTGCTCTATTTCCCGAAAGTGAAGAGCAACATCGAGCTCAACAAGAATAAGATACAGCTCTACTGCAACCAAGTCTACGTGACCGACTCCGTCGAAGGTATCGTACCAGACTTCCTCACCCTGCTCCACGGAGTGCTCGATTCGCCCGACATCCCGCTAAACGTATCGCGTTCATACTTGCAGAGCGACTCAAACGTAAAGAAGATTTCTACCTACATCACCAAGAAGGTAGCCGACCGTCTGCAATCCATCTTCAAGAACGACCGCAAACAATACGAGGAAAAGTGGAACGACCTGAAGATATTCATCGACTACGGCATGCTGACGCAGGAAGATTTCTACGAACGCGCCAAAGACTTTGCCCTGCTGACCGACACCGACGGCAAGTGCTACACTTACGAGGAGTACAAGACCCTGATTAAGGACAACCAGACCGACAAGGACGACAACCTCATCTACCTCTACGCCAACAACAAGGAGGAGCAATACGCTTACATCGAGGCAGCCAAAAACAAGGGTTACAACGTGCTGCTGATGGACGGACAGCTCGACATCGCTGTCGTAGGCATGCTGGAGCAAAAACTGGAGAAATCGCGTTTCATGCGTGTGGACAGCGACACCGTGGACAACCTCATCGTGAAGAAAGACCAAGCCAAAGACGCCATCGTCGAAGGCGACAAGCAGGAAGCTCTGTCGGCCATCTTCAAGAGCCAGTTGCCAAAAGTAGAGAAGGCCGAATTCAACATCATGGCACAGTACATGGGCGAAAACAGTGCTCCTGTTATGATTACTCAGAGCGAGTACATGCGTCGTATGAAGGAAATGGCCAACATACAGGCTGGTATGAGCTTCTACGGTGAAATGCCCGACATGTTCAACCTCGTGCTCAACGCCGACCACGCCCTCATCAAGCGTATCCTCGACGACGAGAACCAAACCTGCGCCGCCCAAGTAGTTCCCGTTCAGCAGCAGATGGACGAAACCAACGCCCGTCGCAACGAACTGAAGAAGAAACAGGAAGGCAAGAAAGACGAGGAAATTCCTACTGCCGAAAAGGACGAAGTGAACGAATTGGACAAGAAATGGCAGGAACTGAAGCAGCAGAAAGAAAACATCTTTGCCAACTATGCTGCCGGCAACAAAGTAGTGCGCCAGCTCATCGACCTTGCTCTGCTGCAAAACGGCATGCTGAAAGGCGAAGCACTGAACAACTTCGTAAAGCGCAGCATCGAGCTTATCTAAAAGAAATCCCTCTATAGGAAAAAAATCAAGCGGGAGCAGTGCACAAAGCATTGCTCCCGCTTTTTTATTATAAAAAACAACTAATCAGCCTTCCTTAATCACTTTCTGTCACTCTTATATTCTTCATGATAAAGTACTCAGATAATTCATCATGTTATCAAGTGCCTTTTGCGACAAACGTTCTACACTCTGAATAGATTTACCTGAAATATAAGGTGTATAAAGCACGTTAGAGAAATCCTTCAACTCATCGGCCAAAGCTCCCATTCCCGTAGCATCGCACAGATAGTAACTGGATGGACATCGACGAAGCCAATCCTTTAAGGCGTCTACCTGAAAAGTAGGACCTACCGAGGTATTTACCAATATTTTCCCATCTCCCAACAGTCCGAATTCATGCTCTCCTAGTAAATAGTTATTACGTGGCAAACAGGTACATACAATCTCTGCATCGGCCAATAATTCATCTAATACCTGAAACTTGACACCACGAGCTTCAGCCTCAGGCTTGCGCGTACGGCTGTAATAGCGCAAATCTGCCCCAAAGACACGAAGTGCGTCGGCTATCATTCCACCTGTTTTTCCCAAGCCAATAATAGCCACTTTCCTACGAGTCAATTCCGTACTTTCCGCCAACCAGCGCCGTCCGCCAAAGCCATGAAGCAAACGAACGAGCTCGCTGATAACATATTCTACTACCCCTTCATCACCGTAATCTTTCACACCCAACACTGTTATCCCTCTTCTTCTGGCTTCCAAGACATCTACGTTGGAGCTTTCAGGATTATAAAGTGTACAACACATACCAATATAGCGCAAATTAGGACAGGCATCCAGCACAGACTGACGAATAGGTGTGCGAAAAGAGACCAACAGACAGTCAGCCTTCCCTATACGGCGTATCACTTCTGTTTCTTCTGTCGGAAAATCATGGTATACAACCACTTCTTCACCTAATGAGTGTAGGCGTTCAATAGCATTGTTATTAAGCAGCGTTTCATCAACGGCCACAATTTTTTTGAATATCATCTGTTTTTTCTTCTTTATTTTTTGCCAAAGTTAAGGGTTTTCTATAGTAAGAACCAATTTAAATTCTCACTTTTTGGCTCCTTTGGAGAAGATAAAGGGCGGCTCGGCATGGCCAAACGCTGAAAACTTCGTTTTCCGTTTGTCACTGCGCTCGTCTTTTCGTATCTTTGCGTCCGCTTTCAATTTTTAATCATTACTATCCACAATGAAGAATATACGCAACTTTTGCATCATAGCCCACATTGACCACGGCAAATCGACGCTGGCCGACCGTTTATTGGAATACACCAACACCATCCAAGTGACCGAAGGACAAATGCTGGACGACATGGACTTGGAACGCGAACGGGGCATCACCATCAAGAGCCACGCCATACAGATGGAATATGAATACAAGGGCGAAAAATATATCCTGAACCTGATAGACACACCGGGACACGTGGACTTCTCCTACGAGGTGTCGCGCTCCATAGCCGCCTGCGAGGGAGCACTGCTCATTGTGGATGCGTCGCAAGGTGTGCAGGCGCAGACCATCTCCAACCTCTACATGGCCATCGAGCACGACCTGGAGATTATACCGGTCATCAACAAGTGTGACATGGCCAGTGCCATGCCCGACGAGGTAGAAGATGAAATCATAGAATTGCTGGGCTGCAAACGTGAAGAAATCATACGCGCGTCGGGCAAGACAGGAATGGGCGTGGAAGAAATCCTGGCCGCCGTCATCGAACGTATCCCCCATCCCGAGGGCGACGAGAGCGCGCCGCTGCAGGCTCTGATATTCGACTCGGTGTTCAACTCCTTCCGCGGCATCATCGCCTACTTCAAGATAGAAAACGGTGTCATCCGCAAGGGCGACAAGGTGAAATTCTTCAACACGGGCAAGGAATACGACGCCGACGAAGTGGGCGTACTGAAGATGGACATGGTGCCGCGCGACGAACTTCGTACAGGCGACGTAGGCTATATCATTTCAGGCATCAAAACGTCCAAAGAAGTAAAGGTGGGCGACACGATTACACACATCGCCCGGCCGTGCGACAAGGCCATCGACGGATTCGAAGAGGTGAAGCCCATGGTCTTCGCGGGCGTCTACCCCATCGAGGCGGAAGACTTCGAGGACCTGCGCTCGTCGCTGGAAAAGTTGCAACTAAACGATGCATCACTGACCTTCCAGCCGGAATCGTCTCTGGCATTGGGCTTCGGCTTCCGCTGCGGCTTCCTGGGGCTGCTCCACATGGAGATTGTGCAGGAGCGACTGGACCGCGAGTTCGACATGAACGTCATCACCACCGTGCCCAACGTGTCCTACAACGTGTACGACAAGCAGGGACACGTCATGGAAGTTCACAACCCCGGCAGCATGCCCGACATCACGATGATTGACCACATTGAGGAACCTTACATCCGTGCGTCGGTCATCACGACTACGGACTATATAGGTCCCATCATGACGCTCTGCCTGGGCAAGCGCGGCGAGCTGGTGAAGCAGGGGTACATCTCGGGCAACCGTGTAGAAATCTATTACGACATGCCGTTGGGCGAAATCGTCATCGACTTCTACGACAAGCTGAAGAGTATCTCGAAGGGCTATGCCTCGTTCGACTATCATCCCAACGGGTTCCGTCCCTCGAAACTGGTGAAGCTGGACATTCTGCTCAACGGTGAACCGGTAGACGCATTGTCAACATTGACACACTTCGACAATGCCTACGACCTGGGCCGCCGCATGTGTGAGAAGCTGAAGGAGCTTATCCCGCGGCAACAGTTTGAGATTGCCATCCAGGCTGCCATCGGCGCCAAGATTATAGCACGCGAAACCATCAAGGCGGTGCGCAAGGACGTAACGGCCAAGTGTTATGGCGGTGACGTGAGTCGTAAGCGCAAGCTGCTGGAGAAACAGAAGCGAGGCAAGAAACGCATGAAGCAGATAGGCAACGTGGAAGTGCCACAAAAGGCATTCTTGGCAGTGCTGAAGCTGGATTGATTTGTATTACAAGTTGACGAGTTGACTAGTCCGTATGAGATTTTATGCACTCTTTGCCTGCTCGTCCCATGCAGACTGTTAATCCGTCAACTTGTCCCCTATATAACGAATAACCTCGGGGAGGATGCTCTCTTTCCATAGGACTCTCTCTTTGGCGTCCTCCTCCTAACATAATAATATAAAAATGAGAAAAGTTCTATCGTTCTCGGCCTTCCTGATGGCCGGATTGCTGGTAAGCCAGTACCTCCCCCTGTGGGCGGGAGGAAGTTACGACACGGTGAAGACCGTGTCCAATGTGTTGCTTTATGTCTGCCTGGGTTTTATTATGATAAACGTGGGGCGCGAATTTGAAGTGGACAAATCGCGCTGGCGGACGTATGCCAAAGACTATTTCATCGCTATGGCCACCGCCGCCATGCCGTGGCTGCTGATTGCACTCTACTACATGTTCGTCCTGCTTCCATCCACCTATTGGGGCAGTTGGGAAGCCTGGAAGGAAAATCTGTTGCTGAGCCGGTTTGCCGCGCCCACGTCGGCCGGTATCCTCTTTACCATGCTGGCAGCCATCGGGCTGAAGCAAAGCTGGATGTACAAGAAGATACAGGTGCTGGCCATCTTCGACGACCTGGACACCATCCTGCTGATGATTCCCCTGCAGATAATGATGATTGGGCTGAAATGGCAGTTGCTGGCCATCGTGGTCATCGTGATGCTGCTCTTGTCCTTCGGCTGGAAGCAGATGGGCCGCTACGACTGGCGGCAAGACTGGAAGGCCATCCTCTGCTATTCCGTGCTGGTGTTTGCCGGCACGCTGGGCATCTACCTGCTGAGCAAGCATTTCTATGGCGAGGAAGGCAGCGTGCACGTGGAAGTACTGTTGCCAGCCTTTGTGCTGGGCATGGTGATGAAGCACCGCGAACACGACTCGCGCGCCGAACGGAGGGCGGCCACGGGCATCTCGTTCCTGTTCATGTTTCTGGTGGGCATGGGCATGCCCCGCTTCCTGGGCGTGGACTTTGCAGAAGCTGCGGCAGGCAGTCACTCCATAACCGGCAGTCAGGAAATGATGTCGTGGGGCATGATAGCCCTGCACGTGGTGGCGGTGTCGGTGCTGTCCAATGTGGGCAAGCTCTTCCCCGTATTCTTCTACCGCGACCGCCTGTTCAGCGAACGGCTTGCCCTGTCCATCGGCATGTTCACCCGTGGTGAAGTGGGCGCAGGTGTCATCTTCATTGCCTTGGGCTACAGTCTGGGAGGTCCGGCACTGCTCATCTCGGTACTAACCATCGTGCTCAACCTGATTCTGACTGGCTTCTTTGTAGTATGGGTGAAGAAACTGGCACTGCGTAGCTACCATCCCGGCCAGGCATAAGGATAAGCACTGATATCAACCTATACGCGTAAGTGCGGAAACAGTTGCAAAGAGAGGCTGTTTCCGCACTTTTGTTTATGTAGCAATCTGAGGCAGGAAGACCGTCAATATCTTCTCCAAATCTTCCTTAATTATATATAAAAAGCTATTTTACAGATACTTCATAAGAAAAAAAAACTACATTTGTCTCACATAAATCTGACTAAACAAAAACACCATGAAAGCAATCTTTGCAACCCAAAAGACAAAAACCATTTTTAAGAATACAACAGCCAGACGGATTACATGCGGTTTATGCGCCAGCGTCCTGCTTATTCCACTGTTCATATCATGCAACCAAGCTCCAAGCCAGACGGAAGAAAAGCCGGAGGTAGTCATTTGTTTTGAAAACTACACTCCCGACCAATACGAACACAACCTGTCATTCTACGCACTTTCCACCCCTCCTGTGGTTTATGCCGATACAACAGGCGAATACATAGATTTTATTCCCAATCTTGATGCCGATACATTGGTAATACCTTGCCAGGGAGAGTTTGCCGAGGTGGCATTGGCCTACCGCAACTTTGATTATGTTTACTACCCCCTGCTCCGGGGTGATACGGTACGGATAACAACCGACACGCAGGCCTACCCCATCGTCAACAGCAAGCACCATCCTGAACGGAACAAACTCTATAATTTCTATCGCGATGTGCGCCGGGGACGTACACATAAGGAACTGGACGCAAGCACCTGCTTGGGAAGAGACTTTGTCAGGATAGCCAACATGATAGACATCATCCGTAAAAACAAATGGCAAAACTTGATGGATGCTTACTGCCCGCTCGATTCTCTGCATGCCATGTTCAACAGTTACAAACAAGCCTACCAGGATACGATAGCGGCCTATCAGACACGCGGCCTGCTGTCCGACGCCCGAATGGAGCGTTACCGATATTACCTGTCCTTGCAGGAAACGGAAGCTTACCGCATGGAAAGTCAGACATACGGAGGAGCGGAAAAGGATGATACAACCTACTATCATCGGCTGGAGGCAGAAATAAGCGATAAGGATGCGGCTTACCCCGCCTACAGGGAGTTTCTGAATCACTATCTGTGGTACTTCAACTATCGTATAAAAGCCTTATCGGGCAATCGGACTGACTGGCGGCTGACGTTCGACGAAGTAGCGGCCAAGCCCCTGCCTCCCATATCCAAGAAACTGCTGTTGCGTCAATGTATGGAAAACATCAATGAACAAGGAACCGTTGACGACCAGGTGAAATACCTCGACCGCTATGTAGAACAGACTGGCGACACAGCCTATCGGAAACAAACTATTGCACTTTATCAGTTGGATGCCGATGCAGACTTATTGCTGCTAAAAGACTATTCCGGCAAGCAAACCGACTTCGGTAAACTGATGGAAAAATATAAAGGAAAGGTAGTTTACGTGGATTTCTGGGCAAGCTGGTGCATGCCCTGCCGCAGCCAAATGAAACCAGCTGCACAACTGAGAGAAGAATACCGCGGGAAAGATGTGGCATTTGTCTACTTGGCAGTTCACGACAAAGAGGCAGAATGGCAAAAGGCTGCCCAAGAAGAAGGACTGGACAAGGGAGAAAGTTACTTCATTCTGAACTCTAAAAACAGTAACCTGCTAAATAAGCTACAGGTGAAACTGATTCCCCGCTATCTCTTACTGGACAAGAACGGTAAGTTGGTAGCCGACAATGCGCCTCGTCCGTCAGACAAACGCATTCGAGAACTGATTGACCGTTATCTGAAATAGGAAGACCAGCAACATCTTCTCCTGTGCTGCTATGAGTTTCCTGCCCGGCAAAGGTGCATCATCTCAAATTAATTCCTATTTTTGCGGCAGACTTGAATGAAGTCTTTATTTTCACTTAACAAACTTCCCATTCATGGAAAATATCTTTCACAGGCAAATTGCCGGGATGCTTCCCATTGCCGAGAAACAAATAGCCGCAACCATAGAGTTACTGGACGAAGGTGCTACCATTCCTTTCATCAGCCGATACCGCAAGGAAAAGACAGGCGGACTGAACGAGGTAGAGATAGAGAATATACGCTCCTGCTACGACAAACTGAAGGAGACGGCCAAGCGTAAGGAAACCATCATTGCTACCATAGAGGAGCTGGGACAACTGACGCCCGAACTGCGCAAGCGCATTGACGCCACTTGGGATGCCACCGAGCTGGAAGACATCTACCTGCCCTATAAACCGAAGCGCAAGACCCGTGCCGAGGCTGCCCGCCAGAAAGGACTGGAGCCACTGGCTACCCTGCTGATGCTTCAGCGCGAGACACAACCGGAGGCACAGGCTGCCCGCTACGTCAAGGGTGAGGTGAAGGACGCTGAAGATGCCCTGAAAGGTGCACGCGACATCATAGCCGAACACGTCAGCGAAGACGAGCGGGCACGTAATTCTATACGCTCCATCTTCACCCGCCAGGCCACCCTGACCGCCAAGGTGGCAAAGGGCAAGGAGCAGGAAGCTGCCAATTATCGCGACTACTTTGATTACAGTGAATCACTAAGACGCTGTTCCTCACACCGACTGCTTGCCATCCGGCGTGCCGAGGCCGAAGGCTTGTTGAAGGTCAGCATCAGCCCCGACGATGATGAATGTCTGGACAGGCTGGACCGCCAGTTCGTGAAAGGACGGAATGCCAGCAGCCAACAAGTGTCCGAAGCCGTGAAAGATGCCTACAAACGCCTGCTCAAGCCCTCCATTGAAACGGAATTTGCCGCAATAAGCAAGGAAAAAGCCGACGATGAAGCTATTCAGGTGTTCACCGCCAATCTGCGCCAACTGTTATTGGCGCCTCCGTTGGGACAGAAACGGATGATGGGCATTGACCCGGGCTTCCGCACAGGCTGTAAAGTTGTCTGCCTCGATGCGCAGGGCAACCTGCTTCATAACGAGAATATCTATCCCCACCCACCCGTCAGCAAGGGCAAGGAAGCCATGGCACGCCTGTCGAAGATGATAGAAGCCTATCAGATAGAAGCCATCGCCATTGGCAACGGTACAGCCAGCCGCGAAACGGAAGAGTTTCTGAAGAAGATGACTTTCCCCCGCAGCGTGCAGATCTTTGTGGTCAGCGAGCAGGGGGCTTCCATCTATTCGGCTTCCAAGATTGCCCGCGAGGAGTTTCCCGACTACGATGTTACCGTGCGTGGCGCCGTATCCATAGCTCGCAGACTGATGGACCCCTTGGCCGAACTGGTGAAGATTGACCCGAAATCCATCGGCGTAGGACAATACCAGCACGATGTTGACCAAACCAAACTGAAGAAATCGCTCGACCAGACAGTGGAAAGCTGTGTAAATCTGGTTGGCGTCAACCTAAACACTGCCAGCAGCCACCTGCTGACCTACATATCAGGTCTAGGCCCACAACTGGCTCAAAACATCGTAAACTACCGTCAGCAGAATGGTCCTTTTGCTTCGCGCAAGGAATTGCTCAAAGTACCTCGTATGGGCGCCAAAGCCTTTGAGCAGTGCGCCGGTTTCCTTCGCATAGCGGGTGGCAAGAACCCGCTGGACAACACGGCCGTACATCCCGAAAGCTACCATATTGTGGAGCAGATGGCACGTGACTTAGGTTGCACTGTCGACACCCTGATTGCCGACAAAGAGTTAAGACGAAAAGTGGAACTGAAAAAATACGTAACTACCGAAGTAGGCATGCCTACCCTGCAAGACATCATGCAGGAACTGGACAAGCCCGGCCGTGACCCGCGCGGAACCATCAAAGCCTTTGAATTCGACAGCAGCGTACACACCATCGACGACCTGAGAGAAGGCATGGAACTGCCCGGCATTGTAGGTAACATCACCAACTTCGGTGCCTTTGTCGACATAGGTATCAAGGAGAACGGACTGATACACCTCTCACAAATGGCAGACTGCTATGTGTCCAATCCGGCCGACATACTGTCCATACATCAACATATACGCGTCAAGGTGCTTGGCATTGACAAGGAAAGGAAACGCATACAACTGACACTCAAAGGTGTAAGACAAGATTGACCGCTACATCCGTATAATTTACCCCTTATCATGTACAAGCTCATGCGTTCTAAAATAAACTTAAATCTAGAGCGCAAAAAGAGTAAAACACTGAAAAGACGTTTCAACGCTTTCAGATTTATTCTATATTTGGACTTCGAAACAAAAAGCAATCGCAATGAGAAAGAAATTCATGCTACCCCTGCTACTTGTGGCCTGTCTGACCACAAGTGTCTCTGCCCAGAAAAAACAAACGCTCTTTGTACCCAAAGCCGGTACATTGGTAGAAATGCTGACCGAGGACGAAGCCAACCAAATAACTCACCTTGTACTGCAAGGAAAAATAAACGCCATAGACTTCCGCCATCTGCGCGACGAATTTACCAGCCTGCAAATGCTCGACCTGTCGAACGCATCCATCAGTATGTATGCAGGACGTAACGGCACCTATCCCGAAAAGTTCTACGTCTACCCTGCCAACTGTATTCCTGCCTATGCATTCTGTATAGAACACAAGGACAGTGTGGGCAATGTAACCGTGAAAGGAAAGGAGACCTTGCGCCATGTCATTCTTTCTGAGAAAATCAAAAACATAGAAGATGCAGCCTTCAAGGGATGTACGCATCTGGAGATATGTCAGGTGAGAAAGAAAAAAGCTCCTAACCTGCTGCCAGAAGCATTGGCCGACAGCATAACCGCCATCTTCATCCCCAAGGGAAGCGGTGATTCTTACCGCATGAAGGATCGCTGGCAAACATTCGCTTTTATCGAAGGTGAGCCTTGCTCCACTACTGTGCAAGTAAGCCAAGCCAGCAGCCTTGCCGCCGAACTGATGCGCAACGGAGTGCAGCCGACTGAGGTAAACTTCCTCCGTGTAGAAGGAAAGTTGGACGAGGCTGACTTCCTGACTATACGCGATTATATGCCCAACCTGGTATCTGTAGACTTATCGCAGTGCAATGCCACAGCTATCCCCGAATATACCTTCACACAGAAAAAGTATTTGCTCAATATCAAGCTGCCGCCCAAACTGAAGACTATCGGACAACGTGCCTTTAGCGGATGTTCGCGTCTGTGTGGCACACTGGAGCTGCCCGAAAGCGTAACAGCCATTGAGTTCGGCGCCTTCATAGGATGCGACAACCTGCGCTACGTCCTTGCCCGAGGCAACAAAATCACCACACTGGGTGAACAGCTTTTCGGCGATGGTCCCAGCAAGCTAGTGTACAAGCACTGATATAGTCAAGCTTTAACTTCAATAATATAAGCCATGAAGAAACTGCACATAGGCTTGCTGCCCCGCATTCTCATTGCCATAGCATTGGGCATCCTCTTCGGGCACTGCCTGCCCCTATGGTTGGTCAGGATATTCGTCACATTCAACACCTTGTTCAGCGAATTTCTTGGCTTTGCCATCCCCCTCATCATTGTAGGTCTGGTCACTGCCGCCATCAGTGACATTGGCAAAGGGGCCGGCCGCATGCTGGTGCTGACCACCCTCATAGCTTACGCAGCCACCCTGCTGTCGGGTTTCCTTTCTTATGCCATGGGGGCTTCTTTCTTTCCATCCCTCATTCAGAAAGGGGTTCCGCTTGAACAAATCAGCGAAGCTCAAGGTGTCTTACCCTATTTCAGCGTGGCCATTCCACCGGCCATGAATGTCATGACGGCTCTTATAATGGCTTTTACCCTGGGATTGGGATTGGCACATACGGAAGGAGATACCCTGCAAAAGGCAGCCAGGCAGTTTCGTGACATCATCGTACGCATGATATCTGCCGTCATCCTCCCCTTGTTGCCTCTCTACATTTTCGGCATCTTCCTCAACATGGCACATTCTGGATATGTGTTCTCCATTTTGGCTATTTTTGTCAAGATTATAGGACTCATCTTCCTGCTCCATGTGTTTGTATTGGTGCTGCAATACAGCATTGCAGGCCTTTTTGCACGGCGCAATCCCTTCAGGTTGCTGGCCCGTATGATGCCGGCCTACTTCACGGCCTTGGGTACTCAATCGTCGGCAGCCACCATTCCCGTTACCTTGCGGCAGACTATCGCCAACGGTGTACGTCCCGGCATAGCCGGCTTTGTCATTCCCCTGTGCGCCACTATCCATCTTTCGGGAAGTACCCTCAAGATAGTGGCCTGCGCTCTGGCACTCATGATTATGCAAAGCATGCCCTATGATTTTCCGCTCTTTGCAGGCTTCATCTTCATGCTGGGCATCACTATGGTAGCCGCACCTGGTGTGCCAGGAGGAGCCATCATGGCTTCGCTGGGCATCCTGCAAAGCATGCTGGGCTTCGACGAATCTGCCCAGGCGCTTATGATAGCCCTCTACATAGCCATGGACAGCTTTGGAACTGCCTGTAATGTGACTGGCGATGGTGCCATCGCTCTCATCATTGACCGCATCACCGGTCGCTCCATGCCATCTGCTTCACAGCCAACTGAAGCCGAACATAATAACGAAGAATAACTACAAGAACGTAATAAACTCTACCAATATGAAAGTTGCACTTATCTCCGGCATTACCGGGCAGGACGGCTCGTTCCTGGCAGAATTCCTTCTGCAAAAGGGCTATGAGGTACACGGCATCTTGCGTCGTTCCTCTTCCTTTAATACCCAACGCATCGAACACCTTTACTTTGATGAATGGGTACGCGACATGAAGCAAAAGCGACTGATAAACCTGCACTATGGCGACATGACGGACTCCAGCTCACTCATCCGTATCATCCAGCAAGTGCAACCCGATGAAATATACAACCTAGCGGCGCAGAGCCACGTTAAAGTATCCTTCGAAGTACCTGAGTATACAGCCGAGACTGATGCTGTAGGCACGCTGCGTATGCTCGAAGCCGTCCGTATTCTGGGGTTGGAAAAGAAGACTCGTATCTACCAGGCATCTACCTCCGAACTTTTTGGTAAAGTACAGGAAGTACCCCAACGCGAAACAACCCCCTTCTATCCACGCAGTCCCTACGGTGTGGCCAAGCAATATGGTTTCTGGATAACCAAAAACTACCGCGAAAGCTACGGCATGTTTGCCGTGAACGGCATACTCTTCAACCACGAGAGTGAACGACGCGGCGAAACCTTTGTCACACGTAAGATAACTCTTGCTGCCGCACGCATCGTGCAAGGATTGCAAGACAAACTTTATCTGGGTAACCTGGATGCACGCCGCGACTGGGGCTATGCACGAGACTACGTGGAGTGTATGTGGCTTATATTGCAGCACCCGCAACCCGAGGACTTCGTAATAGCTACCGGGGAAATGCACACTGTACGCGAATTCGCCACCCTCGCCTTCCAGGAAGTAGGTATTGAGCTCGAATGGCAAGGCAGTGGTGTGGATGAAAAAGGCATAGACCGTAAAACAGGCAAGGTACTGGTGGAAGTTGACCCGAAATACTTCCGTCCTGCCGAAGTAGAGCAACTGCTGGGCGACCCCACAAAGGCTCGCACGCTACTGGGATGGAACCCGCGACAGACAAGTTTCGACCAACTGGTGAAGATTATGGCGGCACATGATATGAAATTTGTGCGCAAGCTCTACCTGCGCCAACAAATGAAAGACGCAGAAGAATAAACCGAGCTAAAAAACACATCTGTATCTGGACGTGAGGAAAGGAATGAGCAGCTACATCAACGCCTTCCCGATCTTCACGTTCAGATTTAATAAAGCCATATAACCTTTTCTTTATGAGAAGAAAAACACTTGTCCGCATCATAATATGCAGCGTGGTAATACTTGCCATTGCCTACACTTCGCTACCTTACTATGCACGCCAGGCACTCATACACTGGATGCCTGTTATCGATGACCTTGAGACCTTCCATCGACATACTGTACACCACAATCCGGATAATGTTTGGTACTGGCCTCTGGCTGACAAATATAACCACTATCGACTTACCTCGGATGACGCCCACTATCTGGACAGTCTGCACACTGTATCCTTCCTTGTCATCCGCCACGACAGTATCCTCTTCGAAAGCTATCGCGACGGATGGAACGATACACTGACCTCCAACATTTATTCTGCCACAAAAACTATTGTAGGCCTTCTTGCGGGCATTGCACTGGATGAAGGGAAAATCCGTAGTCTGGACGACCCTGTGTCTGATTACATACCTTCCTATAACAAAGGTATGCAAGCCCATGTTACACTGCGCCATTTACTCACTATGAGCGGCGGCATGGCTTGGGACGAAGCCTACGCTTCGCTCTTCTCGGTTACCACACACGGGTATTACGGTAACGACCTGTACGAACTGGTGACCGGTCTGGAGGTTGTTGATAAGCCCGGCGTACAATATTCTTACCGCAGTGGAGAAACACAGCTACTGGCTTTTGTCATCGAAGCCGCCACCGGACAGACACTAAGTGAATATGCGGAAGAGAAACTTTGGAAACCCATGCAGGCCGAACGGGATGCCTATTGGCTCCTGGACAAAGAGAATGGCGACGAAAAAGCCTTCTGTTGTTTCCACACCACTGCACGCGATGTAGCCCGCTTTGCCCGTCTCCTGCTGCATCGTGGCAACTGGCAAGGCCGGCAACTGGTATCGGAAGCCTATATGGACGAACTGATGCACCCGGCCTCCTACCTGAAAGACCAATGGGGAAAGGATTCGCTGAGTTACTACGGCTTCCAGACATGGGTAATGAATTATCACGGCACGCGCTGTCCCTACATGCGCGGTATGCTGGGACAATACATCATCGCCATCCCTGATATGGACGCTATCGTCGTGCGTTTGGGACGTAAACGCTGTGATGTGTATAATCGTGAAATAACCACAGATATTACACGATACATGGATATAGCCATGAAAATATTAGGCAAAGCCTGATACTCACCGTCATGCTACTGACAACTGACGCACATATTCCATCAGTCTTTCCTCAATCTTAACCTCTCCCTGAATGTAATAACTACGACACACTTTCTGAAACTGCTGGTAAATCTTTTCGGCTTTGTGCTCGTCCGATTCATGCAAACGAGCCAACGCATACTGTACGCGCAAAGCCGATGGACGGAAGGCGGACTGTTGTTTGAGGTATTTCAACAAAGACTTGTCAAGCAGACGCTCAACATCTTCCTTCGCGTGAGGAGCTGTCAGTGTAAGGAATATCTTCTCAAGAGTCATCTCATTGCGATAAATGGGAATTATTTCCTCCCGCCAAGGTTCAACGCGTATTAATATAGCCCTCGCTTTTTCAAAATCCATTCTCGACATTGCCAGAGAAAGATCGGCAGACAAGGCCATCAAATGTATGGCATTAGTCGGGTCAATCTCTCGACCGTCACATTGGTAAGGCATGGTATTCAGCTTGTCTTCTTCATCTGACATCAAATACCCCATAATCTGCATGGTATGCAAAAAGATTTGCGTAGAAAAGGCATCCTTACGCAATTTCAAGATGTTCATTCCATCATTGGGAATCCCGGCCAGACAGTGAGGAACTCCATTCATCAAAATGAAGAAAACTCCCGTCAACACTATAACCACAGCAAAAGTAACTGTTACCCAAGAAAGGGAATCATGACACAGCAGCAGAAGGAGTAACGAAAGTACAGTCAATAACAAATTGACCAATACGCCTCCTGCATTATAAAAAGCAATCCCCCAATCCGTGTCACCACCCTTGGGAGGCATCATCAGACATTGTCCGCCAGCACCAGCCAAGCTGAAACGTGACAAATGGAAATGCCCTCCCCGTTTGCTCAAGACAACACCCATAACCATAAAAGAAAGGAACTTCCAACCACGTATAAAAGCCGCTACCATGTGTCCGGCCTCATGGGCAACAATGTGAATAAACACGGATAACAGAAAGAAAAGATAAAACGCCCCCAACCTTATCAGAAATTCTGAAAAAGGCATCCCTTTCAATCCGTCTACCATACCCGATTTTCCAATTGCAAAACCTGCTAGCAGACATAATACAAAGAATATGATAAACAGTCCAATATTCTTCCTGTTGCTTTTCTTTTTTTGTCCCATATTTTTACGCTAAGTCTGTTCTAAGCTACAAACAGAATTTTCCTTTGTGCTTTCAGATTACAAAAGTAAGAGTTATCGGACAAAGTGACAACTTACAATCCTTTCTTTTTAAGTCACCAACCGATATTACAACTCAACGAGCCAAAAAATCATAGAAAGGAGTATAAAGCCGGTTGTTCACCTCCAGATAGAGATAATCGTTCTTGAAGTCATAGAGTTGGTCGAAACGTTGCAGGAAGTTGTTGCCCAACACCCCGTCCATCACATCACTGGCCTGCACACCTGTTGTCACTGTAGAAAAGGCACCGGGTATACGGGGCAAAGTCAATGACTCGCCCAGTGTTACCGAGTCGAAGAATACATTCAGAAGTTCATCACCGTCCTTCACTGTACCGGCTATGCGCGAGATGGCAAACGGTTTCTGTGTGCCCAGCAAACCGTTGCGACGGACGAAAGGCGTATTGAGGTCGAACACACGGTCGGAACCTGTATCTACTGCTGCCGACACCGTATAATCCACTCCCCCGACACGCACGCCGACCGGAACGACCGGCACTCCCAGGCGATAATCCATCTTCAGCCTGACAGCCTTGTCCGATACCGCTTTCTGCCCGTCACCCAATTCATACAGGAAGATGGATTTCCGCCGATAATCAATACGGACATCAAAGTTCCTCAGGTAAGACAGCCCCAGTACACCGTCCCAGGCATCGGGTGGATAAGGAACGGCTATCAGCATCAGCCCGGAAATGGCTCGGCAACCCATCCTCACCACCTGCGATGGTTCTGTGGAAGGAATGGTCTCTACCGAATTGGCGCTATTGTTCTCCACACCTCCCGTAAAGGTGGCAAGCCCTTCGGTGCGCGGCGAATTGGAATTGAGCACCACATCCGTCGCTCCCGTGTCCAGCAGAAAACGTAAAGGACGGTCATCCTGCCCGTTGATATAGACTGTCACATACAAACGGTTGTCGGCACCCAACTCGAAAGGTATCGTGTCGAGTGGCACGACTTCTGCCCGAAGAGGCAGGCTCAGCAGGCAAATGAAACATATACTTAGCCAAATAATCTTTTTCATATTCATTCCTTCATTTGAAATTCCGCCATCAATACTATTTTCTCACTTTTATCTTTTCCCCATTCCCTCCATTACCTCGTGGCAGCATGCAGATACTTCATTGATTACCAACAGATACATATTTCCAGTCACTCACCGTTCCCGTCTCCGAAGAGAAGCCGACGCCTATTTTGTAGAGCTGACGAGGGTCGGTAGCATACTCGCGGGCATATCCTTTGTCCTCAATCTGTTGCAAGGCCTCGGCTGCCGTACCGTCCAGCTTGAACTCGAAAATATAAATGTATTGCGGTGTCTCCACCACGCAGTCCACACGCCCCTGGCTCTGAACTTTCTCCACATAAACGGTATATACGCTCACCATCCGCATAATCAGATAGAAAGTATATTGAAAATAACGTTCACGCTCGCTCTCGTCTCCTTTACGGCGCATGGTATAGGGAATGCTTGCAAGAAAAGAGGTGAACATTGCCTGCAGTTTCTCAACTTCTCCGGCCTCCATGGTTTCTACGAGGTCGTCTATCCAGCCTTCCACCCGTTGTTTGGGTTTCAGATAGGAAGTAGCCAACATGGTGACAAAACCGTTCTTTACCTCGTTGTTGGGAAAATCGAGCAAGAACTTGTTCATCCGCATGTTATAATCCTTGATGGTGAGATAACCGCTCTGGTATATCATGGGCAACGGCTTCTCCACATCAGCCTTGTAATCGACAAACTCATCGGGACGATAATATTTGCCTGTCAGTTCATTCAAATTCTCATTGAAGTGAGTCAGCAAGCGGATTAGATAAGTCGGTGTTCCCGAACGGAACCAATAGTCATACACACGTTTACTATCCAGCGCATTGAGCAAACTGAACGGATTATATACATCCGTCAGGCGGTCACTGAAATGGTAGCCGTCATACTGCCGTTTGAGATGCTGCTTCATTTCCTCGGGGGTACAGCGATAGTCTACTGCCATATCGGCAATGGGCTGAAGGAAGTAGTGCTCTATCTCCTCCTGTGTAATGCCACACAAGGCTTCGTAGCGTGCATCCATACTGATGTCCTTCGGTTGATTGAAGCCACTGAATACGCTGACCTGCGAAAACTTTGTCACCCCCGTCAGCAAGACAAACTGAAGATGCTCGTCCGCTCCTTTGAACACGGAATAGAAACCTTTCAGCACGTTGCGATGACGGTCTTCCAGAGCCGGGTCAGCATCGAGCACATCGAGTATCGGCTTGTCGTATTCGTCTATCAGAACCACGCAACGACGACCCGTCTGCCGATGAGCAGCTTCGAGAACCTTGATGAAGCGTCCACCCAGGTCCAGGGTATCTCTGTCGTACGACAATCCGTACATTGCTTCCCAATCGGACACATAACCATTCAAACGTTTCTCCAACACCCCTGCTTCGGTGAAATTGGAGCCGTTGAAATCCACATGGAACACAGGATATACCGACCACTCCGTTTCCAGCCCCTCAATGGCCAGACCGCGGAACAGTTCCTTACGTCCCAGAAAGTAATTCTTCAAGGTAGACACCAGCAGACTCTTTCCAAAGCGGCGGGGGCGGCTCAGGAAATAAATCTTGCCTTCATGGGTCAGGCTGTAAATCAGGTCCGTCTTGTCAACATAGACAAATCCATCTTCGATGAGCTGATCAAAGCTCTGCATTCCTATCGGGTATTTCATAAGCATGTTTTTTTATCTATCTTACTTAATTGCAAAGATAACAGATTAAATGAAGAATGAAGAAAGAAGAAGTAAGAAATCTGCCAGCCGTTGCCTTACCTACTTGAACCGTGACGTATCCACCTCTTCCCGCTTCTTTTCCTTGTATCCGCCAAACTTCCACGTGAAGGAGAGACCGACACTGCGGAAGCTGGAGTAATTGTTCGTTACCCATTGCCAGCCATAGCGTATTTGCGGACAGGGCATCGACGTCTGAAGGATGTCGCGGCACCAGGCGGTGAGCACGGCATTGCCGCCAAGGAAGGTGTAACGCAGCGTGGCAGAAAAATCACCGCAGGTGGGAATATCGTAGATGCCCTGAATGGCTCGCCCCTGCAGACGTCCGTCGATGGTCAGCCGAATGTCGGGCTTGCGGCTCAGGGTGATGGTGTTGTTCAGCACAGCGATGCCCAACAGGCGATGACGGTCGAAGGGAAGGTCGTAGAAGTCGCTGTCCTTCTGACGCATCCACAATCCCAAAAGAGTTAAGCGCGAGTTGAGCCAACGCCCTGCTTTGAAGGGTACGGAGGCTTGCAGACCAGCCTGTTGTTCGAAGTCGAAGTTCAGATATTTATACAATTCCAGCAATTCGTCGGGCGACTGATAGAGTGTCTGCACAGCACGGTCCTTGGTATGATTGAACCAGGCACGGAAAACGTACTTTGACTTCAGAATATAAGTCAACGACGTAGAATAGTCGATGGCAGGCTTCAGCAGCGGGTTGCCGTGTATCTCGCTGTATCCGCCACCCAAGTAAGAGATGACATCCTGTACCGCCCAATAAGCGGGATAGCTTTTGTCGCTGCTGAAGTTGAGTTGGAGAATGTGTCCGTCGGCAGGCAAGTAGGTCAAGTTAAGGACAGGATAGACGTCCCACTCATCCCAAACGGGTGTCTTATAGCGCTCCACGGCCAACGAGAAGTCGGTCATCAGCTTCTGCCCGAAGGATTTGCTGAAGCCAGCATACAGGTTGAGTGTCTGCTCGCGGCGGCGCGACTTGACGTCAGCAGGCAAAGCTGATTCTTCATTCATCGTTCCTCGTTCACCATTCTCATACGTTTGGTACGAGTTATCCACACTCGTAGTGTAAACCGCCCCATAATTCAGCCCCCAGCCGTTCTTCAGCTGATGTTCCTGAGCAAGATAAAACTTCCAGGCATTGATGCGCTGCCCGTCTTCGGTATAGAAGTTGAGGAAATCATCGCCCATACGGCTGTGCAACAGCTGATTGCCTGGCGCGTTGTACCACGTGAACTCGGCACCAGCTTTCAGTCCGATGGGTGTCTGATAATCCAGGCGACCGTTGTGCAACCACGAGGTCTGCTCGCTCAGGCTTTCGGCTGTCTGTGTCCCTGTAGAGCTCTGACTGGTATGACCGGTTGAATAACTACCGTTATAGACAAAGCTCAGCGAATGGTTCTCTGCCAGCGCATAGTCCGTACCTACCCGGAAACTATGGGTATGGCTGCGGTCGCGCATCTCCTCGTAGTTGTCGATGAGATGCGTCGAGCCACCGGCCTGCTGCCAGTGGCGGGCTTCCTTGTCGGTGGTGTTGAAGCTGTCGCCATGGCTGTGAGAGTAAAGAAAGTCAGCAGAGAATTTATTTCCATTATATAGCAGGGATGCACGTTCCTCAAATGAAGCTTCATGCTCCTGATTGTACTTGCCATACAACTCGCCCTGCACCACACCGGGGTCGCCTATGCGACGACGCAGGCGGACATTAATCATGGCTCCGCGCACCTGGTAGCGGGCCGGCGCATTGTACATCACTTCGACACGCTCTATGCGGTCGGCTGGCATAGACTTCAGCAAAGCATAAAGCTGGTCGGTATTCATATTGGTCACCTTGCCATCGAGCACCACGGTGACGCCCTGCATGCCCAGCTTCAGCGCACCATCCTGCTCTACCACACCGGGCAGTTCCTTCAGTGCCTCGTAAATGTTATCGACCGGTCGGTCCTGAATCATACGCGGCAAGTCATACTCCAACTTGCCGGCCGAAGCTCTGACCACAGGCCGTTCGCCCACCACCATTACCTCGGGCAGATGGCGGTAAAGGCTATCCATGCGGGCATCGCCGGTGATGAGGCTATCAGCCGACAATGTCGGCACATCTTCCTGTTTGTTTTCCTGGGCTGGCAAAGGCAAGGGCATCAGCAGGCAAGCACCTGCCATACCTATCCATAATAAAATTTCCAATCGTTTCATCATTATCCGTAGTTATGTTTCAATCAAGGGCAAAGGTCGTCAGAAAGAAGCAGACGACATGTTATCGCAGGCTTACGAAGTCTTACCAAGTGTTACCGGAAGTCTTATTTAGTCTTACCATGAAAGAGGAATAATGAAATAATACATTATTTTTGTAGCATAGATAAAAACAGCAATAATATGGAACAGGATATGACAGAAACCGGCTATAACTTTTGCGACAATGCTCCCGAGAACTTCAGCTTCTGCTTCAACAAAGAATGCACCACGGCAGACAAATGCCTGCGCGCATTGGCTGCACGCGACCTTACCCCAAAACGCAGAAACATCAGCATCATCAACCCTTTGCAGGTCAATCCCGAAGGCGGGGCTGCATGCCCGTTTTTCCGTATGGCAGAAAAGCAGCGGATAGCATACGGATTTCAGAAAGCCATGAACCAGGTGAAGCACGGGGAAATAAGAATGGTAAGGGCACGCCTCATAGGCCTGAACAGCCGGCGTACCTTCTACTACCAGTTAAGTGGCGAAAAGCCTATCTATCCAGCCACACAACGGAGAATAATCGCCATACTGGCCGCATGCGGAGTTCCTCAACCCATAGAGTTCGACCGCTACGGCTATCAGTACGTATGGGAATCGTATAATATATAGTTTCATTTGTGCACAACGGCGTGCACAGTTGTGCATACATATTTGCACAGTTGTGCATGTGTTTCTGCACAAACGTGCATCAATAGGTGCACAAACACTGAACATACAAGAGCCACACCATATACTTAAACAGACATGAAGCTACCCTCCAAATACATCGTCCTGCTTGTAGTCCTATCGCTGGCAGGCATCTTTGCCTATCAGGCCTACTGGCTGACGGGACTCTACCGCACCATGCGCACCGACCTGGAGCGCAACATCATTGAGGCCATACGCATCAGCGACTACAACGAGATGCTGATACGCATCGAACGCTTGCAGGAAAGAAACAGAGAGCATGGCGAGATGTCTGTCTCCACCGGTTTTGATAGCGAGGGCAAGCAATTTGTGCGGAGCAGTACCGTACTGCATCAGGTATCTGACACTGTGATAGAGGGCTTCACCGCCCAAAACGATACCCTTCGAAGGGTAGAAACTGACACGGTGCGTCCTCAAGCCATGCTCCATGCCAACGAGGGGTTTGACATGATGCTGCACAACCAAAGCACCATGACCGGGATGGCCATCTACCTGCAACGCGGACTACACTCGGGGCTCGACATTATGACAAGTCCCGAGTTCAGCGTCTACGACAGCCTGGTCAGCGCCCGCCTGCGCGAACTGAACATCCCCATCCGTTACCGGCTACAGTACCTCTACTCAGGCTATGATGTCAATGACCGTTGGCTCTATACCGATACCCTGGCCACAGGAGGCACGCCGGGATACACGCCCGGTACCGATGCTGTCAGCTATCAGTATGCGTTTTCCTCCTCCGGACACGACGTCTACCGCCTCACCACCGAACCTCTGAGTGGACTTGTCCTGAGACAGATGGCAGGCATACTGGCCACCTCGCTGGTCATACTAATCATATTGGGTTTCTCCTTCTGGTATCTCATCCGCACCATCCTGCGACAGAAAACGCTGGAGGAAATGAAGAGCGACTTCACCAACAACATTACCCACGAACTGAAGACCCCCATCGCCGTGGCCTACGCTGCCACCGACGCCCTGCTCAACTTCCAACAGGCTGACAACCCGGCCAAGCGCGAACGCTACCTGCGCATCTGTCAGGAACAGCTGCAACGGCTGGGCGGGCTGGTGGAGCAGATTCTCTCCATGTCGATGGAAAGGCGAAAAACCTTCCGTCTGAAGCTGGAGGAAGTGAGACTGAGCGACCTCCTGCCTGCCCTGGCCGAGCAACACAAGCTGAAGGCCGACAAGCCCACGGATATCCGACTGGACATCACACCCGCCGACCTGACCGCCTACGCCGACCGCACGCACTTGTCCAATATCCTGAGCAACCTGCTGGACAATGCCGTGAAATATTCTGCCGGAAAGGCCGACATTGTTGTCAGCTGCCACTTTGTGGAGCATGACGGACAGAAGTATACGGAAATCAGCGTCCTGGACCATGGCATCGGCATCGCCCGCGACCGCCTGCCCCATGTATTCGACAAGTTCTACCGTGTGCCCACAGGCAACCTCCACGAGGTAAAAGGCTATGGATTAGGCCTCTTTTATGTCAAGACAATGGTAGAGAAGCACAACGGCACGGTGGAGGTGAGAAGCGAGCCGGGTCGGGGAAGCGAGTTTATAATTAAATTAAGAATGAAAGATGAGGAATGAAGAATCTTCTGGCGGCACAACTCCCCCGCTGTCTCCCTAATTCTTCATTCTTAATTCTTCATTCATCATTAATACCGTTTTATGGAAAAGATAAAAGTACTTCTGGTAGAGGATGAACAGACCCTCGCCATGATTATCAAGGATACACTGGATGGTCAGGGCTTCGACATCCATACGGCTGTCGATGGTGAGGAAGGCCTGCGGCAGTTCTTCGACCTGCGCCCCGACGTGCTGGTGGCCGACGTGATGATGCCCCGCATGGACGGGTTTGAGATGATGCGCCGCATCCGCCAGACTGACCGACACACGCCAGTGCTGTTCCTCACCGCCCGCTCGGCCGTGAACGACGTGGTAGAAGGCTTCGAACTAGGTGCCAACGACTATCTGAAGAAACCCTTTGGCATGCAGGAGCTCATCGTGCGCATCAAGGCTCTGTTGGGCCGTGCCTGCACCTACACGCCCCCGGCTGAACAGGAAACAGACATGTATGACATCGGCATTTACCGCTTCGATGTCCGCCGCCAGTCGCTGTATCATGAAGGCATCAGTCAGGAACTATCCCACCGCGAATCAGAAATACTTCGTCGGTTGTGTCAAAACCGCGACTGCGTGGTCAACATGCAAGACATTCTGCTCGACCTCTGGGGCGATGACACGTTTTTCAACCAGCGCAGCCTGCATGTATTCATCACCAAGCTGCGCCGCAAACTGGCTAAGGACGACCGTATACGTATCATCAATGTGCGCGGTGTGGGCTATAAACTGATTGTAGGATGAATACGATAGAACAAACCTATATTGTTAAACCCCATTAATACAGACAGTACAATCCATGAACGGTATTTGCAACCAGTTATTACTCAATATTTTGTGAGTTATA
>ULPZ01013631.1_pt1 | contig 67824 bp, 54 predicted proteins | sample 1953991 | NCBI WGS metagenome assembly ULPZ01 (sample SAMEA4835642, study PRJEB28245) | human gut metagenome | biome: gut microbiome; material: fecal sample | place: Denmark | collected 2008
GCAGGTCTAGATAGATGATTATTCACGACATAACCCGGCTTACAGGCTGACTGGTAATTGTTTTCGACATATTACAATAGGAGATTCTCTTAATGTATAATCGTATTTGTGATTCACAAGACCCTGATTATAAGTTGAAATTTGCCAAGGCAGTTTTACAGAAGGATTTTGTGATTTTGAATGCGGAGGAACCCCTTTATGATTTCCTGGGGAAGAACTCCGCCTCTTTTTTCAATAAGCTCATAAGACCTGACTGCGAGGAAGAATTTCTTTTTGCGTGCAGCAGTATGAGTCCGGGCGATACATACAGTATTATCACGTTTCTGCGTGATAAGAATGACAATTATCATCCGGTTGACATACATATCAGCAAGTCAAGGCTGTTCGAGAATGGAGACTGGTTTTATACTGCCGACATATACAGCATAGACAGGATTGAGACTTCATTCCTGACCAGCCAGCAGAAGATGGACAAGTACAGAATGTTCATGGAAATCAGCGGTGTTGTATATATGGAATTCTGGCCTGATACAGGGAGAATAGTATTTTATGACTACATGCTCAGAAAATCACATATTCTCTATGAGAATAACATTGAGAAATGGCATGAGGATGTAAAGACATTTGCCGTTGATATTGATAATAACAGCTTTGAGATAGAACAGTGGTATGAGAGCCTTGTCAACCTTGACAGCCAGTTTAACTGTACTGTAAGGACAGGCTTTATGAATGCCAATCGTATTCCTGAGACTCTTTCAATCGATGCAAGGTATATATCGAGGCATAATGCGGATGTAATAGTCGGGATTGTAAAGAGAAGGGACATAACACAGGATGATATTCCCTACTATCTGACGGCAGCGGGCAAGGATGCCGCTACGGGACTGCTCAATAAGAGAGCACTCATTGAATACACCAATGATACGTTAGGGACTGCTTCGACCAAGAAGTATTATATGATTCTTATAGACATTGATGATTTCAAGAGTATCAATGATACACATGGTCATCTTATGGGAGATAAGGCCGTTATTGTGCTTGCGGAATCGCTTATCGAGACGCTTGATGGAAGAGGAGTTGTGGGAAGATTCGGCGGCGATGAATTTTTCGTACTTACCGAGGATATACCGGATGAACAGCAGCTAAGGCTTTTCCTGAAGGCTATGCTGTCGAAGCTGCGGTATAACGAGTCTCTCAAGCTTGGCAGCATGAGGTTCACCCTGTCGATGGGCATATCACAATATCCGGAAGCAGGAAGAAAATTTGAAGATTTGTTTATGCTGGCAGACAAGGCACTGTATATTGCAAAGGATAAGGGCAAGAACAGATATATCATATACAGGCCGGAGCTTCACGATTCGGTGGATATTGTCGGAAGGCAGACAGAGTCAGGTGTTTTTCCGGCATATATAAAGACACTTAAGAAGGTGATAAAAGATATTGCCATCGGGAAATCAACAGAGGTTGAGGAGCTTTTAGAGGAGATAAGGTCTGCCTTTGGACTTGGAGCGGCAGCGGTGTATGACACATCGGACTATAATGCTATTACATATACTAAGGACTTCCCGCAGGGACTGATGTCTGTTAAGTTTATGGGAAATGCTTCATATAAGGCTCTTGTGGCGGTTGACAATGTTATTGTGATAAATAATCTCGATAGTATAGAGCGCGAGGACAAGGCTGTTTACAGAAAATTGTACGATGCAGGCTGCCGCTCGTATGTGAGTGTTTTTCTTTCGGATAACACAGGCACGGAATATATTTTTGTGTTTTATATGCTTGGAGAGAAGCATAAGTGGAGCAGTGTGGAGATAGATTACCTGACAATGTTGTCGGAGGTGATATATGGTGCACTTAAGAAGTAATATAGTGTCTTCTGAGTGCTGCTCCACAAAAAATGCTGTCTAAAGAAGTATTCTTTAGACAGCATTTTTTATACTGCATAAATGCAGCTGTTAAACTCTCTGTTCGTGAATGAGTTGTTGTTAAAGCTTAGTATATTTTTCTTCACAATACTTGCAGCGGTATACCTGCTTCTCCTCATCGGTGAGGTAGAATACCTGATCAAGCTCCTGTTCAATGGAGGTTATACATCTTGGGTTCTTGCACTTTATGATGTTGGTAACAGTCTTAGGGAGTGTGAGCTCCTTCTTTTCAACGATTCCGCCGTTTTTGATTATGTTGACAGTGATATTGTGGTCGATAAATCCAAGAATATCGAGGTCAACAAGGTCTAAGCCGCCGTCTATTTTTATGATATCCTTCTTGCCCATCTTTTTGCTCTTGGCATTCTTGATTATGGCTACACAGCAGTCAAGCTTGTCAAGTCCGAGGGACTGGTAGATATCCATACAGCGCCCTGCCTGAATATGGTCGAGAACGAAACCTTCTGTGAGTTTTCCTACGTTTAACATGATTATTCTCCATTCTGCCGCATGGCTGCGGCACAGATTTTGATGTTAGTTTGCTGAATCCGGAATCATATCCAAAAGGTACATGATGAGAGCCATTCTCACATATACGCCGTATTGGGCCTGCTTAAAATAGGCTGCCCTTGGATCATCGTCTACCTCAACGGATATCTCATTAACTCTTGGAAGTGGGTGAAGTACAATCATATCCTCCTTGGCAAGAGCCATCTTTTCGCGGGTGAGTATATAGTAGTCCTTCATTCTGAGGTATTCCTCCTCATTGAAGAAACGCTCCTTCTGGACACGGGTCATGTAGAGTATGTCAAGCTTAGGCATAACCTCGTCAAGACTTGTAACCTCCTCGAATTCAATGCCCTTGGCAGTGAGAACATCCTCACGGATATAGTCAGGCACACGAAGCTCCTTAGGGGAGATGAGAATAAAGTGAATGTTGTTGTACCTTACAAGGGAATTGATAAGAGAATGAACCGTACGTCCGAATTTTAAATCACCGCAAAGACCAATTGTAAGACCATCAAAATGACCCTTTAGAGCTCTGATTGTCATGAGGTCTGTGAGGGTCTGTGTAGGATGCTGATGACCACCATCACCTGCATTGATGACAGGAATCCTTGAATGAATGGAGGCAACTAACGGAGCACCTTCCTTAGGATGTCTCATAGCACATATATCTGCGTAGCAAGAGATAACACGTATTGTATCGGCAACACTCTCACCCTTTGATGCGGAGCTTGAATCTGCGGATGAGAAGCCAAGTACCGAGCCGCCAAGATTGAGCATTGCTGCCTCAAAGCTGAGACGTGTGCGGGTGCTTGGTTCGTAGAAGAGAGTGGCTAGCTTTTTACCTGTCATGACATGTGCATATTTTGACGGGTCAGCAGCTATGTCACCGGCTACATCAAGAAGCTTGTCTAATTCTTCAACGGATAAGTCAAGCGGACTTAACAGATGTTTCATAACATTTTCCTCCTGAAATAAAAGATGGTTTGTCTAGTATTAACGCCATAAGACGCTTTTCAAATCATTATACATTTTTTGATGGTATACTACAATATGTTTTTTTGTATTTTTGAAAATAATTAGGAGTATTAAGCTGCATAAAAGGTTATTTATTAGTACTAATAGCTCTTTGACATAATTGTAAAAAATGGTAATATGTTTTAAAGGGTGGGTATAACATTATCGCTAAGGCTTAGGTTATATCCGTAACCTTGATTTTATCACAAATAAGGAGAGGACTTATGAAAAGAATTAAAAAGGTTTTGGCGGTTATGCTTGTTCTTGTTATGAGCATGGCACTCGCAGCAGGCTGCAGTAAGAGCAGGCAGACTATGTTCGGCATTATGAAAGATGCCGGCACAATGACAAAGTATTCGTATGACATCAATGCGAAGCTTGCTTCAAGTATCAGTGGACTTGAGAATCTTTCACTTACGTTTAATGGTGAGACAGATGGTGAAGCAATGGCTATGGGAGTCAAGGTTAGCTATTCATTTATCACTGTCGATGTTGACAATTTCCTTACTATCACAAAGGATGCGGTTTATGTAAATGTACAGACATTATTCGATAAGCTTGCACCGATTTTACTTGGCGCATCGTACAGCCTCGAGGATTTTGAAGAGGAGTTCGGAACAGAGCTTAAGTGTATTAAGCTTCCGTTAGTCGATGGAATGGTTAACCTTAACGGTGGCAGCAATGAACTTATGGATACTTATATTTCGATTCTTGAGAGCGCATTCAAGGATGTGAAGATTGAGGAAAATAAGGGTGAGTTTACAGTCAGGGTTGAGGGAGCAGAGGAGTTCTCGAAGCTTGCAGATGCCCTTATAACAGCGCTTCTTGACAATGAGGACACTATCATCTCAGCACTTGAGAAGAGCAATGTCGACGATGAGATGGTAAAGAAGCTTGTAGATACTTACATGGATGAGTTTGTAGCGGCTCTTGACAGATTTAACAGGGAGTACGAAGCGGGTCTTACAGATGAGGATATAGCTTCTATTAAGGAAGAAGTATTAAATGCTTTTGAGGAAGCAACAGGCGATGCACAGCTTGATGATGTGAGCGCTTCGTATAAGGAAATGTTCGACGAACTCAGAACCAATAAGGATGATTTTGTAAGTGAGATAGCCGGTCTTAATGGCACAGCAGACCTTACAATCACCAACAGTCTTACAGGCAAGGAGGGCAGCAGGGTATATAGCTGTACAGGTGTTGTAAATGCTGAGAGTACAGATACAGATGAGGATATTTCACTCAATATCGATTCGGTCATGACTGAGAGCAATGATATATCTGTAAAGGCACCTGAAAGCTATACTGAGTTTTCAGATATCATCTATGCGGCACTTGTTTACGCTTATGAGAATGGTTTGCTTGATGATGCGTTATATGATGTATACTAAGTAAGAAGAGAAGATGAGCCACTGCAAAGGCAGTGGCATGGGGAATTTTATGATAAGGTTATGATAAGGAGCCTCTGTCGGTGGGACAGGGGCTTTTTAGGTTGTATTATTATGGTGCCTGTGTCTTTTTTATGAATTGTTCAACCGCGGTGTCCCATGCGTTCTCCACGCTCTTATCCAACGTGAAGGAGCTTAGGGAGGTGCCTGTGATTACGCAGAGCTGCCTGTTCTCATATCGGATATTGAGATACAGACCATTCACGGTGTCCGGGTTAATGCTGATATCGTTCTTGTTTAAAAAGGCTGCTATGGAGTGCGGCGGCATTGAGAATACAAGCTTCATGGAGAGCGGAGTGCGCTTCCCTTTTATCATGTTGAAGCAGTATGGCTTAAGCATTGACCATGGTGCATAGGGTGACTCAGCCAATTCTTCTTTTTCAATATCATTGAGAAAATCCTTCAACATCTTTCCGTCTATCTTAAATGAGACAAATGTATCTATCTGCAGCTCACGGCATAGGAAATGGTCAAAGGTATCTTTTATAAAGAGATGGGACATGAAGTCCTTTATATTGTCTAATTCTATACTTATCATAATTGGTGGTTCTCCCATTTTTTAGTTTTCTGATATAGTGGGGCTGCGTGTTGTAAGCATGCAGGAATTTTGCCACTTGCAACCTCAGATATAAATAAGTATAATGTGAATAAAATTTGTTGTAAATAGTCCAAAGGAAATAATGTTGACAATTATTGTTTAAGAAAGCTTGTACAAAGGATTTACCAAAGGACGTGGAGGGAAAAATGAAATTTAGAGAATCATCGGACAGACTTATAAAATTTATCGGGAACGCAACCTGTTCATTCACAACAGTGCAGACCTCAATAGAGCTGCTAAGGGATGCAGGGTTTAAAGCACTGGAGCTTGGCGCGGACTGGGAGCTTGAGCGTGGAAGGTCTTATTATGTGAATGTGTATGACAGTTCACTTATGGCATTTTCGGTTGGAAGAAATTATGACGGAGGAATGATAAGAATTGCCACAGCACATACGGACAGCCCTTCATTCTGTGTTAAGCCTAATCCTGAGGTAAAGGCAGGTATGGGAAATATTGGAAAGCTTAATGTGGAAGGATATGGCGGTGCCATTCTTAACACATGGCTTGACAGACCATTGTCGATTGCGATGCGTGTATCGGTAAAATCCGAAAATGTGTTTGAGCCGGAGATAAAGATTATAGATTTCAGACGTCCTGTTGTGACAATCCCTAATCTTGCGATACACATGAACAGGGATGTAAACAAGGGAGTGGAGCTTAACAAGCAGGTCGATATGCTTCCGATATGCTGCCAGCCGGGCACTGATGCTAATGATTTCTTTATATCTTGTCTTGCTGATGAGCTAAAGGTCAATAAAGATGATATACTTGACTACGAGGGTTATGTCTACAACACGGAAAAGGGGCAGTATGTCGGAATTAATGATGAATTTATACTCTGTCCAAGGCTTGACAATGCCACTTCTGTTGTGGCATGTCTTAGCGGAATAATAGACAGCAGCAGGGCGGACAGTGATGAAGCCGCCAATGCCGGTACAATGGGGGGAAATGATGACGGTGTCAATGTCATAATGGTATTTGACAATGAGGAGATCGGAAGCATGACCAAGCAGGGAGCTAATTCTTCCGTGCTCACCTTTATGCTTGAGAAGCTGTACAGAAGCCTTGAGCATGATAATGAGACCACGGAGGACGCAAGAGCAGGTTATATAAACAGGATTTTAAACGGAATGATGATTTCGCTTGATGTTGCCCATGCCACACATCCGAACCATCCTGAGAAGAATGACCCTACCAGCCCTATCGTTATGAATGCGGGACCTGTAATTAAGCGTTCGGCGGCACAGCGCTATGCCACAGATGCCAAGGCTGTCGGAATAGTCGAGCAGATATGTAAAAAGGCAGATATTCCGTATCAGAAGTTTTCGATACGTTCCGATATGGTGGGCGGAAGTACACTCGGACCTATATCGGACATCCAGCTTCCGATGTTAACCGTTGATATAGGAGTACCTATTCTTGCAATGCATTCAGCTATGGAGACTATGGGAGCTAAGGATCAGGCCTATATGGAGGAGCTTGTCAGAGGTTTTTTCTGTTATTAGGCAGTTGGCAACTGTTCAAACAAATTAATAAATGACCGGAGATTGAGGTGCAGATTGAACGCAGAATAAGCAATCCCCCGCTTCAGGTGTGTAGAGCACTAAGTGGTGGGTAAGGGGGATGCGGACTGCGTTCATGAGCAGGCAGCGAAAGCGGAAAATGTCCGCTTTACCTGGCTTTATAATGCACATCGGCCTCCGGTTTTTTATTTATAGTTTTTTATAATTTACCCTTTTCAAATGTAGTACAGTGTGCTATTATTATCTGGTATTAAAAACTACATGAAATAATATTAAATATTGTGATATTTAGTAAATGGTTCAAATATATATTATTTTAAGACTATAAGTATAATCCGGAGGGTAAGATAATGAGCTATAAAATTGTTGTTGACAGTGGATGTGATTTACCGCAGAGGCTTAGAGAGGATGAACATTTTGTGGTTGTTCCGCTCACGCTTTCCGTCGGCGGTGTTGATATAGTGGATGATGACAGCTTTAACCAGAAAGATTTCTTAAAGAGAGTGAGTGAGTCCAAGGAGTGTCCGAAGTCGGCATGCCCATCACCGGAGAGATACCTGTCAGAGTATGAGAGTGCCGCCGGAGATGTGTATGTTATCACTCTTTCAGGCAGACTCAGCGGTTCGTACAACAGTGCGCTTGTTGCGGCTGATATGTACGAGGAGGATGGGGGAAGCAATCATGTACATGTATTTGATTCCCTGTCGGGATGCTGCGGCGAAGCGGTTATTGCCATGAAGATAGTTGAGTGTGCGGAGCAGGGCATGGGCTTTGACGAGGTTGTTAAGACAGTCTCACAGTTCAGGGACGGAATGAAGACATATTTCGTTCTCGAGACACTTGAGACACTCAGAAAGAACGGAAGACTCACTAATCTTCAGGCTATCCTTGCAAATGTGCTTAGCATCAAGCCTGTGATGAGCGCCAGGGAAGGCGAGATTATCAAGCTTGAGCAGACAAGGGGAATTAACAAGGCACTCAAGCGCATGTGTGAAATTATACTTGAGAATGTCAAGGAGCCACAGAATAAGGTGCTGGCGATTTCACACTGTAACTGCCCTGAGCGCGCGGAATATGTGAAGGGGCTTCTGCTTGACAAGTGCAGCTTCAAGGATGTTGTCATTGTAGACACGGCAGGAGTTGCGACGATGTATGCTAATGACGGTGGAATTGTGGTGGCTGTCTAATATTTTCATATGCATAAAAAAGTGCGTTATTAATGATAAATTAAATAAAATTTCAAAAACCTATTGCACTATTACATGTAATGATGTATTATGTATAAGGTTCGCTTGTGTGGCGCAGTTGGTAGCGCAACTGATTCGTAATCAGTAGGTCGTGGGTTCGAGTCCCATCACAAGCTTTTTTTTATTGGCAGGGATTTACGTTAATTGATTTCACAAAAAAATAATTTAAAATATTTGAAACAAAATGAGCCTGTTTACACACTGTTTGTATGAAGAAAGTACAGACAGTGTGTATTATTTTATCTAAATATTAAGGAGTGTGATTTTGATGAAAAAAAGGGCAGTGTTTATTTGGTCAATTATGCTTGTCGTATGTGCGGTGGGATTGTGTGCGTGCAGGAAAGAGGATAAGAGCACTGGGACGGAGAATGAATGGTGGGTAAGAGGACATTTTCTCATGGGATTAAGTCAGCCGATGCTTGTGACGATGCCTGAGTATGATGATACATATCCAAACGAGACTCCGATAGTGCTTACACCTATGGAGGGAGTTGATTTGTCACAGTATGTTGACGGGGACGTCATCGAGATAAGGGTTGAGAGCATACAGGAGCTGATGCCGTGTATGGCAGATGTTCTGGACGTGAGGTTCATAGAGCACGGTGATGTGATGGATATAGATTCGGATATTATGGATATGCTTGCGGAGCATGGCTGGATTGAGCTTAAGACGGAGACGATTACAGACTGATAAGTTAAGGGGAGGGCGCACATTGTGCGCCTTTTTCCATATAATAAGGTATATCCTAAAGAAACAGGGGTCAGAGAAAATGGCAATCCTGACGATTAAGGACCTGGACTTTTCCTATCATAGTCCGCAGGGTGAGACGAAGGCACTGACTGATATCAACCTGACCGTTAATGAAGGAGAGTTCATTTCCATAGTCGGACCATCCGGCTGTGGCAAATCAACTCTCCTTTCTATTATTGCAGGTCTGACACCGGTGGCAGACGGTTATTTTGTGAATAATGCCACAATCGGATATATGCTGCAGCGTGACCATCTCTTTGAGTGGCGGACGATATATGACAATGTGATTCTGGGACTTGAAATAAAGAAGATACTCACACATGAAAACATAGAGAGAGTGAACAGGCTTCTCGAGAGGTATGGGCTGGAGGCGTTCAAAGACAAAAGACCGTCCGAGCTGTCGGGGGGAATGAGACAGAGGGCAGCACTTATCAGGACACTCGCATTAAATCCAGATATACTGCTTCTTGATGAGCCGTTTTCGGCACTGGACTATCAGACTAGACTGCGTGTAAGTGATGACATCGGCGAAATCATAAAGGAGGAGAAAAAGACGGCGCTCCTTGTCACCCATGACCTGTCGGAGGCAATTGCTATGGGGGACAGGATAGTAGTACTTTCGGAAAGACCGGGAACCATCAAAAAGATAATAGATATAGATTTCGGCAGTCTTTCGCCGCTTGAAAGAAGAAATGCACCGGAGTTTCAGGAATATTTTCATGAATTGTGGAGGTGTTTTTCATAGATGGAAAAAAGACGGAAAACAGGGTTTGTTAAAAGAAAACTGAACGTAAGCGAAGAACAGCAGATATATCTTGATGGTATACGAAGGGAAAAAATAAAGGTCAATTGTGTAAGAGTATTTATTCTTGTGGCTTTTATAGCTCTGTGGGAAGGATGCGCAAGGCTGGGAGTGATAAATGACTTCATATTCAGCAGTCCGTCACGAATTGTAAAATGCTTTGTCAGCATGTGTATGGACGGCTCTCTCCTGAGGCATATATGGGTTACGTTGTATGAGACATTTATCAGTTTTTTTCTGGTTATAGGCATAGGTCTTGCCGCAGCTGTGCTTATGTGGCTGTCAAGAAGCTTTTCTAAGATTATTGAGCCTTATATCGTTGTTCTGAACAGCCTGCCTAAGTCTGCGCTTGCCCCGATACTGATTGTGTGGCTCGGAAATAATATACGAACAATCATCATATCTGCGATATCCGTTGCAGTATTCGGAACAATATTAACACTGTATACAGGATTTATGGAAATGGATCCTGATAAAATTAAACTCATAAAGACACTTGGCGGAAATCGTTTCCATGTGCTCACCAAGGTGCTTATTCCCGGCAACCTTGCGGTGATATTAAATACCATGAAGGTCAATATGGGGCTTTCGCTTGTCGGTGTCATTATCGGAGAATTTCTTGCGGCGAATGAAGGGCTTGGCTATCTTATCATATATGGAAGCCAGGTGTTCAAGCTCGACTGGGTTATGCTTAGCATAATAATACTCTGTATTATGGCTACGGTGCTGTACCAGCTCATCAATATACTTGAAAGAGTACTGGCTAAAAAATATATATAAAATAATTTTCATTATAGCCAACGCATTTTCTTAAATAGTGGTGGTAAATAGAAGTGAAAATAGCATAAAAGATATTTAATGATGAAATCGGGAATACATGCATGAAATAACAATAAATATCAGAATGTGACAGAGAAGAAAAGAGTATCAGCACATAGAATGAGGCAGCCTCATGTTATATGTCCTGATACTCTTTTTAATTTTCATCCCTCATTTATGCGAGCTCATGCAGAAATCTTTCGCGGATAATTGAAGAAATATCCTCAACGTCATCCTTTCCGAGTCCGTGAAGCCTGTCATACGGAATGAAGCCACCAGCCATGGAAGCATGCCCGCCGCCTCCACCGATGTCGCGCAGGGCGCGGCTCGCTATAACTCCGGCATCATATAGGGCATCCTCGCTTCGTATGGAGAGCTTGACGCCATCGCTGCGGAATGAATACACAACGGAAAAGTCGACCTCCTTGAGCTGCAGCATGAAGTCAGAAACGCTTGCGATAAGTGCTTCGGGGCAGTTGTAGCCGGCATTGGCAAAGCTTGCCGTGCCGTATACCTGGATGCTGTTGATTGCAGCAGCGTATACCTTGAGGTCTGAAAATTCAAGTGTGCTGTTTTCGAGAGATTGTATTACGGCGTGGTTGCTTTTTTTAAAAACCCTGTAGAACATATCCATGTCAAAGTCGGAAACTCCTCTTGAAAGTCCCTTGGTGTCCATTCTTATCCCGAAACATAAAACCGTTGCAGTGTTGTCATCCATTGGAATATTATTTTCATAAAAATAACTGGCAATGATTGAGGCGCATGCACCTGCCTCAGGGCGTATATCATAGAAGCGGTACTCCTTGTCGGGAGCTGCTGTGCGTGCTCCGGTAGGATGATGGTCTATGCAGATTATCTCCTCGCCCGTCATGTTGATAATGTTGGAGTTGCCTTTCTGTGAATCGACAAGGATAACCTCATCATCATCGGTAACGGATGGAAGGTCGTTTATGTTATATATCTCTATTCCCGCAAGTTCAATCATCCTGGCTGTGCTATGTCTGTCAATACGTCCGCTGTAGCAGAGGGTTGAGTCTATATTACAGCTTTTTAAAAGCATGGACAGCCCATAAGCACTGGCTATCGCATCAGGGTCGGGAAAATTGTGAGTCTGAATAAACACATGTTTATGATGAATATTTTTTAACAGTTCTTCAAATTTTGTCATGCGGTATCTCCGTTTCTGTTAATCCTATTTTGTGCATGAATATGCTTTTACTATTATAATATGTTCTTATTTTATAATCAACAGTACTAATTATGCATTTTTTATCTGTACAAATTTATTTTATTATGTTAGTATATCACTTGATACAGTATTTTAGTACTGTGATGTGTGAGAAGAAAAACAATATATTTTTAGAAGTGAGGATTAAGATGTTTTACAATTATAAGAATAATACTTCAGATAAAAAAAGAAGGAAAAATTCATACAATATAGCAGCATTTACGCTGGCAGGAGTAATGGCAATAAGTTCTCTTGCCCTGACAGGCTGCGGTAAGGCACCGATTACACTCAATGCCAAGACATTTATACTTGAGCAGGGGAATTCAATGCCTACTGAGGCTTCGGTATATGTGAAGGGAAAGAGTGAGGATGTGGCAAAGACCGTTCTGAATGCGGATGGGGTTGACTATAATACAGTGGGAACCTACACTGCGGAGCTGGTACATCCTGACAAGACACTCAAGATAGAGGTCAAGGTTGTAGATACTACGGCTCCTGCGGTTGAACTGTATGCAGATGAATTTTCTGTGGCACCGGGACAGATGCTTAGCATTACGGATGTTGTCAAATCAATGTCTGACAATTCATCCGTGACGATAGGCTTTGCGGATGATATCACGAAGGCAGATGCCGACAAGATACTCAGCCAGTCTGTTGTGTATCCGGAAGCAGGTGCGTACAGCTCAGAGATATGTGCCAAGGATGCTTATGGCAATATGACAGTACTTCCTATTGTTATCATGGTTGTCAATGACAGTGAGCCTCCGGTTCTGAGCGGAGTTAACAGGACTGTCTATGCAACAGTCGGAAATGCGGTGGACATTCTTGCAAATGTGACTGCAACGGATAATATCGATGGAGATATAACCTCAAGAGTTACAGCTGATACGTCAGCAGTTGATTTTAATACGGCCGGAACCTACACAGCAGTAATATCTGTAAAAGACGGAAGCGGCAATGAGACCAGTGAGGAGGTATCGGTTGTCGTTCAGGATCCATCAGCCTCATTGAACAGTGGTTCAACTGTCACAGTTGGAACGGATTTTGATTCGTACTCATCAGAGTATGTGCCATTTGGGTTCGGTTCTGAGGTGGATGAGAATAACAGACCTACGGGACTTCAGTGGTATATTAACAGATATGGCAAGTATACAGCTGATTTTATACAGCCGGAGAGCAATTATATCTATCTTACGATGGATGAGGGCTATGAGTACGGACTTACAGAGGGAATATTGGACACACTCAAGGAGAAGAATGTCAAGGCTGTGTTCTTTATAACACTTCCTTATGCCAAGCAGAATCCGGAGCTTGTACAGAGGATGATTGATGAAGGGCATGTTGTGGGCAACCACTCTGTGACGCATCCTTCAGCAGGGCTTAGCACATTGTCCGTTGAACAGCAGATAAACGAGGTAAAAGAAGTTAACGATTATGTGCTTGAACACTTCGGATATCAGATGTACTTATTCAGATTCCCTACAGGTGCTTTCAGTGAGCAGAGTCTTGCCATAGTGCAGAGCCAGGGGTACAGAAGTGTATTCTGGAGCTTTGCATATAAGGACTGGGTTGTCGATGAGCAGCCGGATGTGGCTTCATCGCTTGCAAATGCACTCAATAAGGTACATGGAGGTGCAATCTATCTTCTTCACGCAGAATCAACGACAAACGCTTCAATGCTTGCAGATTTCATTGACGGATGCCGTGCAAAGGGATTTGAATTCGGGTATTACAGTAAGGTTGATTAATAGGTGATTGTGAAACTAAGGTGTGTGGCAGCCGGACGTTATGTAATGGTAAAACAAGCTTCACGATTGTCTAAATAGTAGTGATATGCAGGGAGGAATCATCATGGCTAAGAAAACCAAAAAGAAGCCGGTGTGGAAGGGGCAGAAGCGCAATGCGGTTGGTCTTCCGCTTACCTTCACCAAGTATATTTTGTACGATAACAAGCTTGTTATCAGAAAAGGTTTTTTAAATATCACCGAGGATGAGGTTGAGCTGTATAAGGTTAAGGATAAGCAGCTTAAGATTTCACTTCTTGGACGTATATTTAATTATGGCACAATCAGTATATATGCCAGTGGCGTGTATAATTGTGACAATGTGCTTAAAAATGTCCACAAGGTGCGTATGGTAGCCGGACTTATAGAGCAGTATGTCAATATTGAGAGAGATAAGTACAATGTACGTGGAAGAGATATGGTCGGTGAATCGGGAATCAGGCCCGGCGAGGTTGACAGCGATGGTAATGGAATCCCTGATATCCTTGAAAATCAGGAATGTGACTGCGAATGTCATGATGGCTGTAAATAGCAGATTTATCTTTTGGTAATCAGGCAGATAAATTCTGCTGGATATAAAAACAATTGCGGAGGAGATTATTTATGGAAAAGAAGTTAAGAGTAGGTATTTTAGGTGCAACAGGCATGGTAGGACAGAGATTTATCTCATTACTTGAGAACCACCCATGGTTTGAGGTTGTTGCGGTAGCGGCAAGCCCGCGTTCAGCAGGAAAGACCTATGAGGATGCTGTAGGTGACAGATGGAAGATGGATACACCTATGCCTGAGAGAGTAAGAAATATGGTAGTTCTCAATGTAAATGATGTTGAGCATGTAGCTTCACAGGTTGACTTCGTATTCAGCGCAGTAGACATGACTAAGGAAGAGATTAAGAAAATTGAGGAGGACTACGCTAAGACAGAGACACCAGTGGTTTCCAACAACAGCGCACACCGCTGGACAGAGGATGTTCCTATGGTTGTTCCGGAGATTAACCCTGAGCATCTTGCACTTATTGAGACACAGAAGAAGAGACTTGGAACCAAGAAAGGTTTTATCGTTGTTAAGCCTAACTGCTCAATCCAGAGCTACACACCTGCTCTTGTAGCACTTAAGGAGTTCGGTCCTAAGGTAGTGGTTGCAACTACATATCAGGCAATTTCAGGTGCAGGCAAGACCTTTAAGGAGTGGCCTGAGATGGTAGGAAACATCATTCCTTACATCGGCGGGGAGGAAGAGAAGAGTGAGCAGGAACCGCTTCGTATCATGGGTAAGGTTGTCGATGGTAAGATTGAGAAGGCAAAGCTTCCTGTTATCACGACACAGTGTATCCGTGTGCCGGTTCTTAACGGTCATACAGCAGCAGTATTCGTAAGCTTTGAGAAGAAGCCTACAAAGGAGCAGATTATTGAGAAGTGGAGAAGCTTTTCAGGTCTTCCGCAGGAGCTTAACCTTCCTAGCGCACCTAAGCATTTTATCCAGTATCTTGAGGAGGATAACCGTCCACAGGTTGCTCTTGATGTAAATTATGAGAACGGATTTGGCGTTTCATTCGGACGTCTCAGAGAGGATACGGTATTTGATTACAAGTTCGTAGGTCTTTCACATAACACAATCCGTGGTGCAGCAGGTGGAGCTGTCCTGATTGCAGAGCTTCTTACGGCTCAGAAGTATATCGAGGCTAAATAATGAGTGTCATTATACGAACCATGACTATAGCTGACTATGATGGTGTCAGCAGCCTGTGGCTTTCGATTAAGGGATTTGCAATACGTTCTATTGATGATTCGAGAGAAGGTGTTGATGTTTTTCTTAAGAGAAATCCGACAACAAGTGTTGTGGCTGAGGACAATGGAGTGATTATCGGAAGTATTCTGTGCGGGCACGATGGGAGAAGAGGAACTCTTTACCATGTGTGTGTTGCACAGGACTACCGCAATCATGGAATAGGAAAAGCCATGGTGGTAAAGGCTATGGAAGCGCTTGAGGCAGAGCATGTAAGCAATGTCACGCTTATCGCTTTTACGGAGAACGATATCGGAAATGCTTTCTGGAAGCATATCGGATGGAGAAAGAGGGAAGACTGTAATTACTATGATTTTGTTCTCAATAAGGAGAATATCATCAACTTTAATAAATAAAAAGAAACGAGGAAATACAATATGGCAAATTATCCGACACCACATATAAATGCAAAGCCGGGAGATTTTGGCAGGACTGTACTTATGCCGGGCGACCCGCTTCGCGCGAAGTTCATCGCTGAGAATTTTCTCACCAATCCTGTGCTTGTGAATAATGTAAGGGGAGTTCAGGGCTATACAGGAGAGTACAAGGGAGTTAAGGTTTCCGTTATGGCGAGCGGTATGGGAATGCCTTCAATCGGAATCTACAGCTATGAGCTTTTTAACTTCTTTGATGTCGACAATATTATACGTGTAGGCTCAGCAGGCGGTATGCAGGAGAATGTGCATGTAAGGGATCTTGTAATCGGCATGGGAGCATCAACCAACTCCTGCTATGGAGCACAGTTCGGTCTGCCGGGAAGCTTTTCGGCAATAGCAAGCTATCCGCTTATGGCAGCAGCTATTGAGTCTGCTAAGGAGAACGGAGTGGACTATCATGTTGGAAATATTCTCTCATCTGATACATTCTACAGTGATGACGCTGAAGCTTCCGCTAAGTGGCGCAAGCTTGGAGTAATGGCAGTAGAGATGGAGGCAGCAGCACTCTATATGAACGCTGCGAGAGCGGGGAAGAATGCACTTGCGATTCTCACAATCTCCGATCACCTTCTTACAGGTGAAGCTACAACAGCAGAGGAGAGACAGAATTCTTTCACACAGATGATGGAAGTTGCCCTTGAGACTGCGGTTAAGATGAGCAGATAAATAAGTGTCTTAAATTTGGGAGGTGTTTTTGGTGGCTGATGCAGTAACAGATGTATTCGCAGCTGACGAACAGCAGCTTGCCGGTATGAAGGCATGGTTTTTTAAGGAAAACATAAGAATAAATGAGGAAAAGGCAGCCATAGAGCACGAGAAAGAGCGTATGGCGAAGGAAAATGAACTGTTTGAGAAGAAGCTGGAGATTCTGAAAAAGGAATTGTACAGGCTTGCAGTAGAGAAAAAGGCTGTTGAACAGGAAAGGATACGCCTTGAGAATATGAAGAAACAGTCATATTCCGAAAAGCCGGGCAGTGCCTACAGCACGCGGGGACAGTCAACAATGTTCTTTCGAGGTGTCGGAAGCGAACTGGCTCTCAAGAAAAGGTACAAGGATTTGCTTAAAATATACCATCCGGATAACCTGTGCGGGGATACCGATACGGTGCAGCGCATCAATCAGGAATTCGCATCTCTTAAAAAGAAATATGATAATTAAAACGGTGGCTGAAAGACAGCCCCCTGAACTTAAAGAACCCGACCATGACAGCCTGGTCGGGTTCTTTTTTACGCAGGTGTTGGTAAAGGAGCAGATTGGGGGGGTGGATACTCCGAGGTAAGTATTTACATAAAAATAGCGGATTTGAGAAAATAGTTTGTGCAAAAAAGTACTTACATTTTAATGTAAGAGTTTTCAATTTGTAAGAAATGCATAAAAAAATTCATATAATGGTTGAATTATGTTTAAAAGAATGGTATTATAACCTTACGTGAGTATGTATAAGAGGAGATTGTGACCATAATTTCGGTATACATGCTAAAAATTCTTTTAAGGAGGATATTATGAAACACAAGTTATTAAGACGTGTTTTGGCGTCGGTTATGGCATTACTTCTCGTAATCGGTCTATTGCCGACGACTTTTGCGGGAGGAGGAATTAAGGTAAGTGCGGATGACGGGAACTATACAACTGTAGAGTATGTATTTGAGTCCAAGAATCTTACACCATTTGCTGCAAAAGCAAAGGCAGATGGTGAGACGGAGCTTGCCGGAACAGATAATTACTTTACATTGGTTTACAGTGCAAAGACGAAGGTTGATGGAAGCAATAAGACATTTGATGATGCATATGCATCGGAGCAGAGAGTTAATTTTGGCGGTGCATGTTCAACAGCTAAGAATGCTATTAAGATTACAACAAGTAACCCGGCTACTGTTAAGGTATGGTGGGTAGAAGGCGGAGATGACAATCGTCAGGTTGCAATCCTTGACGAGACAGGAACACAGGTTGCTAAGACAGATGTAACTGTTGCAAAGAACGCAACCTGCATTTCTACATTAGAGCTTGAAAATGCCGGAACATATTATATCGGTGGTGCTGAAAATAACAATTACTTCTTTAAAGTTGTAGTAACGGAGAAGGTAAAGGTTGAGGAACCTAAGACTTATAGCTTTGAGACAAAGGATTTTGCAACATTCGATAAGGGTGCTAAGCCGGACAAGTCTGAGGAAGTTGTCGGAACAGAGGATTACTTCACAATTATTTACAGTGCTAAATCAAAGGTTGACACAAGCAGTAAGGAATTTGCAGACGGATATACATCAGGGGTAAGAATTAACTTTGGTTCTAAGTTTGCCAACGAAATGAATGGTGTTAAGTTTACAACCAAGAATCCTGCCAGTGTTAAGATATGGTGGGTAGAAGGCGGAGATGACAATCGTCAGATGGCTGTAATGAAGGCAGATGGTACAGTAGTTGCACAGACTAATGAAACACTTGCAAAGAATGCAACATGTATTTCCACACTGGAACTTAGTGAGACAGGAACATATTTCCTTGGCGGTCTTGAGAATAATAACTACATATTTAAGGTAGAGGTTACTGAGACTCCTTCAGGGGCAGTTAAGCCTGAAAGGGCAGACTGGGCAGGAGTTGCAGCTCCTTCTATCACAGAAGTTAAGCAGAACGGTGGAAATATCGAGGTTTCCTATACAATGGAAATAGGATATGACGGAGCAGACATGGTAACTGTAGAGATGCTTGGAGCAGATGGGGCAGTTATTGAGTCAAAGCCATCAGCAGATTCATCCAAGCCGGTTACATTCGCACCTTCAGCTTCAGGAAGCTATTCCTTCAAGATCACAGCTAAGAGAGCAGATTGTGATGACAAGGCAGGCAACACAACAGAGGCATTTGCGTACGTTCTCCCACTTGGCACACCTGCTATTGAGAGTGCTACAAGCACAGGAAACGGCAGTGTAAATGTAGTATGGGGCGCAGTTGCAGAAGCAGCAGGCTATGAGGTATATGCAGGAGAGAATCTTGTAGGTACTACAGAAGCTACAGAATACACAGTTACAGGTCTTACAGTCGGCGAGAAGTATTCATTTACAGTCAAGGCTGTAAGAGGTGAGGATAAGAGTGAGGCTTCACAGGCTGTCGAGACTACTGTCACAGCAGAGCAGCAGCAGGTATGGGGCTTTACAAGATATGGTTCATCAACAGACAGTGCGAACAATGGTTATGAAGGAAGTGCCAACGATGGCAGGGTAACGGTATACAGTGAGGGCGGTAAGGGTAAGATCGTTCCTAACTCAACTGATGGTGTTTCATTCTACTATACAGCGGTTCCGACAGACCACAACTTTACACTCAGAGCGAAGGTTCATGTTGATAAGTGGAAGCTTTCCAATGGGCAGGAAGGCTTCGGTATCATGGCTGCAGACCGTCTTGGACAGAATGGAGAGACTAACCCATTATGGAATAACCAGTACATGGCTATCGCTTCTAAGATTGAGTACTTATGGAATGCAGAGAAGAACGCTGTAGATACAACAGGTACTAAGTATTCAATGAAGTTAGGTCTTGGTGTTATCGCTAAGACAGGTGTAACTAAGGATAATTTAGCTAAGCTTGAAGCTAACGATACAGCTACAGTCCAGAATGAGTTCAAGAGTGTTACAACAACCCTTGACACAACAGCAGCACAGAACGGACTTGGCGCAGGAACCTATAATATAGTGGGTAACGCTGAGGCAGCAGTTGATGGAACTATCGCAGAGCTTACAGATTTCATTCTTGAAATCCAGAAGAACAACACAGGTTACTTCATTACATATTATGATGAAGCCGGTAATGTTCTTGCACAGCAGAAGAACTATGACCCTGAAGCACTCAACAGGATTGATTCAGAGAATGTATATGTTGGTTTCTTCGCTTCAAGAAATGCAAGAGCTACATTTACGGATATCCAGTTCTCAACGGTACTTGCTTCTGATGATACAGCAGCGGAGGAAAAGCCTGTAACTTATGTGACACCTATGGTAAATGTTACATCAGCTAAGGTTGCAAATACAGAGAACTATACATTCAGCATGAATGCAAATGTTGACGGTACAGTTGACATCACATTAAATGGTGCAGTAGTTTCAACAGGTACTGCAGTTAAGGCAGGTACAACTCTTGATGTTCCTATGACACTTACATCAGAGTCAAATAATGAGATTGCAGCAGTATTCACACCGGATCCTGATTATGTTCCGGGTGCTGATATGAAGCTTGCAAATACAGATCCTATCAATATCAACCTTACTGTTGTGAGAAATAATTCTTACGCAGCACTTACCAATATCTATGTTGCTCCTAACGGAACCTCATCAGGTAATGGTACAAAGGATAAGCCGGTAGACATCTATACAGCCGTTAAGTATGTACAGCCGGGACAGACAATCGTTATCACAGAGGGTACATACCTTCTTGACAGCACTGTAAGAGTTGAGAGAGGTGTCAATGGTACAGCAGAGAAGAATATCCGTATGGTAGCAGACCCTGCTGCAGCGACAAGACCTGTATTCGACTTCCAGGGCAAGTGTGCAGGTATGGTATTCGGCGGTGATTACTGGTACTTCAATGGATTTGATTGTACACATTCACAGAATGCCCAGAAGGGTATTCAGGTATCAGGCAGCCATAATGTGCTTGATAACATCAACACATATCATAACGGAAACACAGGACTTCAGATAAGCCGTCTCTACTCAACAGATACAAGAGAGCAGTGGCCTTCATATAACCTTATTCTCAACTGTACATCATACGGTAACGCAGATGCAGGTTATGAGGATGCAGATGGCTTTGCGGCTAAGCTTACAGTTGGCGATGGCAACGTATTTGACGGATGTTTAGCTTACAATAATGCAGATGATGGTTGGGATTTATTTGCAAAGGTTGAGACAGGTTCAATCGGTTCTGTAACAATCCAGAACTGTGTAGCTTACGGAAATGGTTACCTTGAGGATGGTACGAATGCAGGAAACGGTAACGGCTTTAAGATGGGCGGAGACAGCATGTCAGGTTATCACAAGCTTATCAATTCCTATGCTTTTAACAACAAAGCAAAGGGTATCGACTCTAACAGCTGTCCTGATATTCAGGTATCATCAAGCATCTCATACAACAATGAGAGCTACAATGTAGCATTATATACAAACAACGCTGCAAATACAGATTTCGCAGCAACAGGAATCATTTCATTTAAGGATTCCAATGTTAAGAGCGGTCTTACAACAGGCGAGCAGTTCAAGCCAAAGGGTTCACAGGACACAGCTAAGTATCTTGCGGATACTAACTATTACTGGGATGGTTTTAAGTCGGCTAACAGCTCAGGAGCTGCAGCGGATGTGGCTGCATGGTTTAAGACACTTGAGTTCACAGGAATTACAAGAAATGAAGATGGTACACTTAACCTTAATGGTTTCCTTGAGACTACAGATGCCGTAGCAGAGGGAATCGGTGCACGTCCTACAGGAACACCTTCAACCAAGGTTGTTCTTGACGGCAATACACAGACACCGGAGACTCCAAGTACATCCGGAACACCAAGTGGTGTAGCAGCAGGCAGCTCTGTACTCTCAACAGCAGACAACATTGTAACAGAGAAGGTCGGCAAGGATGGATATGTTTCAAATGATGTATTCACAAAGCTTATCAATGATAAGAAGACACTTGTTGTGGATGTTACTGATGAGAACGGAAATGTTGTAGCGACATTTACTATCGACGGTTCAACATTTAATTCACTTCCTGATTCATTATTTAGATTCAATGTGAAGTTCAATGACTATGCTCCTGCTTCTGAGAAGGCAAAGGAGATATTAAAGATTGAGGATAAGGATATGCTTGTATGCACATTCGAATCAGTCGGATATCTCAATGGTAAGGTAGCAATCACTGTTAAGGCAGAGGGCTTTGCAGCAGGTACACAGCTTAAGCTTTACTACTACAATGAGGAGCTTAACACTGTGATGGATAAGGGGCAGACAGTGACAGTAGGTGAGGATGGCAAGGTTACATTCACAGTTGACCATTTCTCAACTTATGTGCTTGTAAAGGCGGACGAGGCAATTATCACAGCTCCTTCAACCGGTTTCGATTCATCCGCATCAGTGCTTATGGGCATTATATTCTTAGCAGGCAGTGTTGCAGGTGCATGTCTCCTCAGAAAGAGAAGATATATAACAAAATAATAATGACGGTAATTCTGGGTCATTACAAGAATATGCCTCCGGCAGCAATTTCTGCCGGGGGCATTTTTGGTTACAAGATGTCAGCAGAATATAAATAATAAGTTGATAAATAATTATTGTGGTGTTATGATTAGAAAAAGTTAAGAGGAGGAGAAAGGTTGAAAAATTATAGTATAAAAAAATCATGTCTGATAATAGCTTTTGCAGGGCTTGTGCTGTTTGCTGTGCTCAATGTGGCTGCCATCACGGGAAAAGTGGCACTGATAGGCAGAATCCTTATGCCGTTCTGGATAGGAATATTTATGGCATTTATACTTAATATGCTGATGGTTCCGATACGGAAATTTCTGGAGAGGTTTATTTTTAAAAAGAGTAAGAAGCCGGCGAAGGCTGTTTCCATTGTGCTTTCGTATCTTATTTTTATTCTGATAATTGTAGCTTTACTGGCATTTGTTATCCCTGAGCTGACTAGGAGCATTGCTAAATTTATCAATAACTGGAGCACATATATAGCCCAGTTTCAGGAGATGGTCAATGAACTTACAGTGAAGTATGACTTTGATACAATTGACCTTAACAGCTTTGTCGCAAGCTTTTCCGATAATATAGAGATGTTCGCCAACAAAGCATTGACGTATATCGGAAATATGGTGCCGCAGGTTGTTTCTTTTATGAGTAATATTGTGAGCTTCCTGTTCAATATTATTATGGCGATTGTGATTTCCGCAAATATTCTTGTCTATAAGGAAAAGCTTATAAACCAGATATCAAGGACAGTGAAGGTCAGCCTTCCGAAGTTCTATGATAAGCTTGCGAAGCTTGCGGTTGTAACAGCGGATACGTTTAGAAGATATGTTTCAGGACAGTGCATAGAGGCTCTTATTCTCGGCAGCTTATGTTACATCGGAATGCTCATATTCAGATTCGATTATGCGCTGCTTATAAGTACGGTTATTGCTGTCACAGCTCTTATACCGGTGGCAGGTGCCTACATAGGTGGTGCAGTGGCATTTATCCTGCTTGCCATCATTTCACCGATTAAGGCAGTTATGTTTATCGTATATCTTGTGATTCTTCAGCAGATAGAGACGAATCTTATATATCCGAGAGTTGTCGGTTCATCGCTTGAACTGCCAGGAATATGGGTTATATTCGCAGTCACTGTGGGCGGTGGGGCATTCGGAATACTTGGAATCATGTTTGCCGTGCCGGTCATGTCGGTTGTGTATAAGTTTATGAGGGAAGCTGTGGTAAAGAGAGAGAATAATCAGTCCGTTAAGAATGAGATTGCAGAAGCAGCGGATAAAAATGATGTTTCCATAGACATGGTCAAAGCAAAAACGGAGGATGAAAAGTTAAAATAAATCAAGAAATGACAATAAACTTGCACGGTTTAGCTGTGTAAGTTTTTTGCGTTTTAATGTTGTAAAGTATTGTAGTAATTTCTGTTGACAAATCAGAAATCTGTTGTTAAAATACTAGGTAACGTCCGACATATTTATGAGCTGTAAATACAGTTATAGAAGAAAATTGTGAATATTCAACAGAATGAATTGTTATATATTCTATAGCATAACAGTCGGAGGATGATTAATGGAGGTGCTTATGAGACAGAGAGTATTTTCACTGTTGGTTGAGAATGAAGCCGGAGTACTAAGCAGAATAGCCGGACTCTTCAGCCGCAGAGGTTACAATATCGATAGTCTTACTGTAGGTGTCACAGAGAATCCTTCAGTATCAAGAATGACTGTCGCAGCTTCGGGCGAGGAGGATGTCCTTGACCAGATTGAGAAGCAGCTTTCAAAGCTTATTGACGTGAAGAGCATTGAGGTTCTTCCGGAGGGAGCATCTGTATGCAGAGAGCTTATACTTTGCAGAGTGAAGTGTGACGCAAGTGAGCGTTCACAGGTTATCACCGTAGCGGAAGTGTTCCGTGCTAAGATTGTTGACGTAGCACCTGAGAGTGTTATGATAGAGCTTACGGGAAATGAAGCTAAGCTCACTGCTTTCCTTGGACTTTTAGACGGCTATGAGATTCTTGATTTAGCCAGAACAGGTCTTACAGGACTTAAGAGAGGTGTCATTGCGTAGTTTAAGCTACCACGCAACTACATAGAAATACTTTTTATATTCAGGAGGATATTAAAATGGCAAAGATTTATTACCAGGAAGACTGTAACCTTTCCTTACTTGATGGTAAGACAATTGCAGTTATAGGCTATGGCTCACAGGGTCATGCACACGCACTTAACGCTAAGGATTCAGGTTGTAAAGTTATTATCGGTCTCTACGAGGGAAGTAAGTCATGGGCTAAGGCAGAGGCTCAGGGCTTTGAAGTATATACAGCAGCAGAGGCAGCTAAGAGAGCAGACATTATTATGATTCTCATCAATGATGAGCTTCAGGCTAAGCTTTACAAGGAGTCAATCGAGCCGAATCTTGAGCCAGGCAACATGCTTATGTTCGCTCATGGTTTCAACATCCATTTCGGACAGATTGTTCCACCTAAGGGCGTTGACGTAACAATGATAGCTCCTAAGGGACCTGGTCATACAGTAAGAAGCGAGTATCAGGCAGGTAAGGGTGTTCCTTGTCTTGTTGCCGTACATCAGGATGCAACAGGTAAGGCTCTTGACCTTGCACTCGCTTATGCACTCGCTATCGGTGGCGCAAGAGCAGGTGTCCTTGAGACAACCTTCAGAACAGAGACAGAGACAGATCTCTTTGGTGAGCAGGCAGTTCTCTGCGGCGGTGTATGTGCACTTATGCAGGCTGGATTTGAGACACTTGTTGAGGCAGGCTATGATGAGAGAAACGCATACTTTGAGTGTATCCATGAGATGAAGCTTATCGTTGACCTTATCTATCAGTCAGGTTTCTCAGGAATGAGATATTCTATCTCTAACACTGCTGAGTATGGTGATTACATCACAGGACCGAAGCTTATCACAGAAGAGACTAAGAAGACTATGAAGAAGATTCTTAAGGATATTCAGGATGGTACCTTCGCTAAGGATTTCTTACTCGATATGTCAAGTGCAGGCGGTCAGGCTCACTTCCGTGCTATGAGAAACTTAGCAGCTGAGCACCCATCAGAGAAGGTTGGCGCTGAGATTCGTAAGCTTTATAGCTGGAACAATGAGGATGATAAGCTTATCAACAACTAATCTCAGGAATATGGTACATATTTTTATGTAAAACAACTGTCGGAGGACAGAGTAAAAGCTCCACATGGAATTTATATTCCGTGTGGAGCTTTTTGTTGAAATTTTATAAAATTTTATCTGGATATGAGGGACAAAGGGTGTTATGCCGCTTATTCGATATCCAATAACTTATTCACTGCAGAAGCCATTTCAGGGTGTTCCCTCAGCGCAAATATAACCTTTTTTTCGTATTCTGTCGCATTAATCGGTGTATTTTCCTTATATCCAAAGGTACTCAGTATGTCATCAACCTGATATATCTCGCACAGGACAAGAAGGGTATCGGCATCGGGCTGTGCCTGTCCGCTCTCCCATCCGTACAGTGTTTTATCAGCTACGTTTATTGACTTATCACTGAGCTTAAGGACTACATCATGTACAGTCAGTGAGTTCTGTTTTCGCAGTTCTTTTAGAACCTTAGCTATCATTTCATTTTTCATGTATTCCTCCGGAATTTACAAGCTCATGTCAGACTATGCCAAGGTGTGGATATGTCTATATCACTATGAGCATTATTTACAGTCAGTTGTATCAAATTTTTTATAGCAGCTCTGAAAAATAATTATCTGTTCATAACACAAATGTTTTCGCAATTTACTTTTCTTAGTTTTGCGGAAACATTCCTTTCCTATAATATCCCACACAAACAGGCAGGTCAAATAATTCTTAGAAACACAGAATTATATTGTTGAAATTCTCAAAAATTGAGACTATAATAGTATCAGTTTCTGTGAGAATCGGTTTTTGTTAAAATATTTTCTGTAAAACTAAGAATTTTACTCATGGAAAATTATTAAGATTGGATGGAGCTTTGAGAGGTGGACAGACGGACTGTTACGCAGAGGGTTGCGCATTATTTGCAGGACAATCATATATCGGCAGAAATTATTGAGCGCCAGACAGGGATTCCGGCAGACAGGTTGACTTATGAGAGTGGGGTGGAACTTGAGGCGGCAGAATTTCTGGAATTGTGCAGATATCTTAATGTCAGACCTGAGAGCTTTAGGAGGACGGAATGCGACGATACAGATGCACGGTGCACAACATAGAATTGGAGAAAAATTTCTGTGATGAATGTGGAAGCAGGGAGAATGTTGAGAGCATATCGGACATTTATTACTGTGCGAAGTGCAATGTACCGCTTTACGAACAGGAATGTCCTGTATGTCACACAGAGGGTATGAGAATAGCCTCCGATTTAAGACCTGTATTTCCTAAGGAGAGGCTGCTGTATGAGATATTAGAGGGAGAACCGCTTAAATATATCAATTCGTCAGTGTGGAATGCCTCGGGAAATTATTATCTGATAGATGGCGTCTTGAAGCGCTTTAATGTTGCACAGCTTGTAAGACTATCTGATGAAGATATTGTAAGAATTAGAGAATCGCTTGACGAATACGAGGAACAGAATAAGAATAATCGCTTTGAAGAATATGTAAGTCGTTTTATAGAATGTAATAATTCAAGATATGATGAGATAACACAGGAGGCACTCAATTATATAAGGGAAGTGTCGGCAGAATATGACGTGAAGGACATGTTTGTTTCCTTTTCGGGAGGCAAGGATTCGACAGTGACATCAGATCTGGTAATGAGAGCGTTGAGCAATCCGAAGATATTACATATATTTGGAGATACCACGTTGGAATTCCCGAAGACTGAGGAGTATGTAGGTCGTTTTAAAAAATCACATCCGATGACTCCGGTAATTTCATCGCGGAATAGGGAGAAAGATTTTTCCCAGCTATGTGATATGATAGGACCTCCGAGCCGTGTTATGCGCTGGTGCTGTACGATTTTTAAGACCGGGGCAATTAACAGGAAGCTTACGGCATTGTTCAAGGATAAGACGAGCATACTCGCTTTCTATGGAATAAGACGCAGTGAATCGGCGAGCAGAAGCAAGTATGACAGGGAGACACAGGGACGCAAGATTTCAAGACAGAACACGGTATCGCCGGCTATCGACTGGATGGACTTCGATGTATGGCTGTATATTTTGAAGAGAAAGATAGATTTTAATGAGGCGTACACTTACGGCTATGCAAGAGTTGGGTGCTTTTGTTGTCCGAACAACAGTGTATGGTCGGAATTCCTGTCTAAGATATATATGCCGGAGCAGTATGGCAGATGGCAGGAATTTTTAATAGATTTTGCAAAAAGAATAGGGAAGCCGGATGCGGAGGAATATGTCCGCAGCGGTAAGTGGAAGGCAAGACAGGGCGGTAACGGAATAGCCTACGCGGACAATGCGGTTGTAAGCTTCAAGCCATGTGCGCTGGAGGAGAACAGCTTTAATTATGAGCTTTTAAAGCCCATAGATAATGAATTGTACGAGCTTTTTAAGCCATTCGGATATCTTGATTTTAATATGGGTAATCCGCGCCTTGGAGAGGTATATGTGCTTAACCGCAGGGGTGCTGCAGTCTTAAGACTTCAGGGAAGAAAAGGCGGCAAGCATCTGAAGGTTACAATACTTGATTATCATATTGACAGGGCGAAGACGGTGGAAGCTGCTGAGGAGAAGGTGAAATGTCAGCTTACCAAGTACCAGCTATGCATGGGGTGCCGGGCATGCGAAGGCGTATGCCGACATGGTGCGATAAGATTGGAGAGTATGCCGGATGGTGGAAGCAGATACCATATAGATGATGATAAGTGTATTCGTTGTGCACAGTGTGTGAACCACTTTAACTCGGGGTGTTATATGAAGAAGGTGCTGGCGGTGAAGAGAGGCTAGTGTGAAAATATGACACCGGGCGGCATGGGGATGAGTGTGAAGCTTATATCCATTGTTATAAAATTTCGGAGGAAAATTATGTCGGAAAAGACTGTTAAGATAAGGCTGAAGGGACATGAGACATTTATATTGAGAGAGGGCTGGCTTGCCAAGGGACTTAAAGCCGTAGCGGACAATTCAAGGGTATTTTCGGAAAACGCAGGGGCTGATGCACTGGGTGTCGGTACCAATATGGCTAAGGCGATACGCTATTGGCTGAGAGCGGGCGGTATTACGGTTGAGAGCAAGGGCGAGGTGGGACTGAGCCATTTCGGGGAGCTGATACAGCAGTATGATTCCTGCTTCGAGGACAGCTTTACCATGTGGATGTTCCACAGCAACATTGCCTGCAATGCTGAACTATCTACAAGCTGGTATATTTTTTTTAATAGAATAGGCAATGAGGAATACACTAAGGAAGAACTTGAGGAGAGTATGTTCCGTGAGATTAAGGCATATTCTAAGCAGGAGATTCCGCGAAGCTCTGTTGCTGCAGATGTGACCGCGATAATCAATATGTATTCAAGGGAGAAGGACGTTGACTATGATCCGGAGGAAAAGAAGGTCAGTCCATTTTCGGAGCTGTCACTTTTAAAAAGAAACGGCAGTGTATTTAGGAAATATATGCCTTCCGAGGAGCAGCTTCCACGGTTGGCTGTGCTGTATCTTATTGAGAGATATTTTTATGGTGGGAAAACGGACAGCGTGAGTATAGACACGCTGCTAAGAGGAGCTGAGCTTCCCGGAAGGATATATAACCTTAGCAGGGTAAGCCTTAATTCTTATCTGGATAAGCTGTCAGCCGACGGCTATATCGCTGTTAACAGGACAGCGGGACTGGATATGGTGTATTTACAGGATAAGATATCTCCGGATAAGGTAATTGAGAAATACTATGAGGATAAGTATAAGACGCAGAGGGGATAGAGATGACAATTGAGCTTAAAGATTTGGTTAAAATAGATAAAAGATTCGAGAATTCGGTTAATCTCTATCTTGACCTTGATAACAGAGAGAAAATAGACAACTATGTGTATACGCGCTCATCGCAGAGAATTATTGATTACTATATTGACAATGTAAATAAGGACAGGGAGCATGCCACCATGCTTATAGGACCTTACGGCAAGGGTAAATCGCATACACTGCTGGTGCTTCTGGATAAGCTGAGACATAGGGAAAGACCGTATCTTCCAATTATTATATCGGGCACTAATTCCGACCTCAATCAGGCATTTCTTGTCGGGATAACCGACGCATTGAAGCGGGCAGGGCTTGATAGCATTACACCGGACAGCTATTACAGCGAGGCAGTCAGGAAGATAGAGCAGTGGAAGGACAGCTTTCCGGATGCGTACAGTCATTTTGCAGGAGAGCTTCAAAAAAACGGATGTAATGGGAAAACATTGCAGCTTGGTCTTGAGAAGAACCAAAAAGAGGCTCTTGATTTATTTCGCAGGATATATCCTATAGTAACCAACGGAAGTGAATTTAATCCTATTATTGTGCTTGAGACTGTGAGAATATACGAGCAGATTAAGGATACACTGGCACGCGATTATGGGTATGCAGGAATATATGTCATATTCGATGAGTTCAGCAAATACATAGAGGGTCACGAAGCGGATACATTTTCCAAGGACATGAAGGTGCTTCAGGATATGTGTGAGCTGTCGGAGAGAAGCTCTGAGGGGCAGATGTTTATAACCTTTGTTGCACATAAGAGCATTAAGGAGTACGGCGCTAAGCTTCCGGTGGATATGAGAAATGCATTCCGCGGTGTGGAGGGCAGGATAAAAGAGGTTCTGTTTGTCGTCTCCTCCCAGAATAACTATGAGCTTATTGGAAATGTGTTAAAAAAGGATGAAGCCGCATTGCGTGAGCTTCCTAAGATAGGGAGATACTATGAAAATGCTCTTAATTCTTATCGATTTTCATGTTTTTCAGGACTGTTTGATGAAGCTGATTTTAAAAAATATGTGGTTGAGGGCTGCTTTCCTCTCATGCCGTTTACAGCATATATGCTGCTTCATATAAGCGAGAAGGTGGCTCAGAACGAGAGGAGCATATTCACCTATCTTTCGCATGACGAAAAGGGAAGCGTGTGCAGAATAATTGAGGATTATGGTGAAGATATTGCAGACTGCGGAATAACTGCGGATACAGTCTACGATTATTTTAAAAATCTTTTCAGGGAGGAAGCCTCGGATACGGTTATTCACAATGAATGGCTTAAAGCTGAGTATGCACTTTCACGTATAGTGGATAAGCTGGAGAAAAAGCTTATAAAGGTTATCGCCCTGATAAATATTATAGATATCCCGGATGAGCTGACGGCGGATGTGCCACAGCTATCAAGTGCGCTTAATATTTCGGAGGATGAGTGCAGGACAGTGGTGGAGCGTCTGGTGGAAAAGAGAATTATTATATACCGTTCGCGCAGACATTCGTACAGCTTTTACAATAATGTCGGTGTTGACATACAGAAGGAGATTTCACTGAAGGCAGCGAAATTGCCGGCAGATTCGGATATACTTGGAACCTTGAAGGAGATTTCAGAGTACGATTATGTGCTTCCTAAGAAATATAATCAGATATATTCGATGACCAGATATTATGAGTATGTATTTATGTCACCGGAGCAGATAGAAAAGCTTCCGTCACCGGAGATTCTGTTTGAACAGCACTTTTCCGACGGAAAAATAGTGGCTGTGGTGAGCGATAACAGGACAGATTATAGCAAAGAGCTGTCTGAGCGGCTTAAGGATGACAGAATAGTTGTGCTTGTGACAAAAGCAGCTTTTGATAAGGGCGGAAGCATAAGAAAATACATTGCTGCGAAGAGTCTTATGAGTGACAGGTCATTCATAGAGGACAATATTGTATTGGAGCAGGAGCTTGTAAACTACTGCGATGACATTTCATACGAGGTGAATAAGTTTCTTAAGGAAGCGTACAACCCCGAAAGCGGTGCCTGTGCGGTATACCACAACGGTGAAGCATTCCGGTCGGGTTTTAGGAACGGCTTCTCCTTCAATATGTTTTTGAGCAGCATAATGACGGAGTATTACAATAATGCGCCGATTGTGAATAACGAGCTGATTAATAGACAGAACATATCGGCTCAGAATAAGAAGGCGCGAAATAAGATTGTAGATATGCTGCTAAGTTCTGAGGATTGTTCGTCATTTGAGAAGGGAACCTCACCTGAGGCAACCATATACAGGGCGGTTCTTATAAATACAGGTATTCTCGGCGATGGCGGTGAGGACAGGGGCTGCGCATTTGTCATGTCGGAGATTGAGCGGTTCATCGCTATGTGCGATTCAAATAAATGCTCCTTCAAGCTCCTGTATGACCGTCTGATGGGCAGCGGATATGGTGTGCGAAAGGGAATTATTCCTATATATGTGGCATTATGCCTGTCCAGGCTTCAGGATAAACCGATTGTAAGCTTCAAAGAAAAAGAGGTAAATATAGACGCTGTTATTCTTGGAAATATCAACGATTCGCCATCGGACTATTATCTGTATGTTGAGCATGAGAGCATAGAAAAACAGAATTATATTGTGGGGCTTATGAAGTTATTTGGAGTTTCAGCAAGAGCTGCGGGGGCTGCAGGTGACAGAGAAGTTTTAGATGGAATCCTGAGATGGTACAGGGCGCTTCCGCAGGCGGCAGCGAACATAGGTCGCGTTGTCGATGTGAGTGAGAACATGGCAGCGGCGTTAAAGCGGCTGTGTATGGCGCTGAGGCATCAGGAGTATAACCCTCATGAGTTCCTTTTTAAGGAGCTTGTCGATATAGCAGGCAGAATTGGCGACAGTGAAAAATACTCCGCAGATGGAGCTGTGGTAAAGAGTTCCTTGACAGAATCCCCGGTGACTAATGCTTCGCCGGAAGCAGGTTCATTAGCCGGTGTACTGCATAATATAACACTTTTAAAGGCATATCTTGATAGTTATCTTCTGAAGCTTTCAGGTAATGTCGCGGCAATTATAAAAAAACGCTGTAAGGCAGACGATGGTGACAGCCTTAAGTCGGTGCTTGAGGAGCATTATTACGAGCACGGAAAGAGACTTGAAAAGCTGGTGACTAAGAGCCGGACATCGGCAATATTGTCATATATATCGGATATACCTACCTATGACGAAGGAGAGATTGTGTCGAAGCTGTCGAAGCTTGTCACGGATATATACATTGATGACTGGCGTGACGGAATGCTGGAGAAGTTCAGAGCCGGCTGGGATGAATTCTGTGATGAGGCTGAGAACACCGTAAACAGCGAGAGCGCACTTAACAGCATTATTCTAAAGGGAGAAGGCGGAAGCCTGCTTGAAAGAAGCTATGCCGATGTGGAGGATGACAGCACAGGGTATTTTCTTAAAAATGCGATAAAGGATGCACTGGATGAATTCGGCGACAGTCTGGAGACTAATGCGAAAGTAGCAGTGCTTGCGCAGGTTCTTGCTGAGCTTGTGGCAGGGGAGAGCAGATAATTGCAGTAAGGATATATGAAACAGAACTAAGAGAAAAATAAAAATGAGGATTACTTATGAGCATGATTTATTTTGACAATGCAGCTACCACATACCCGAAACCGGAATGTGTGTACGAACAGATGGATAAGGTCAATCGCAGCCTGTCATTCAATGCCGGGCGTGGTTCCTATGCTCTGGCGCAGCAGTCTGCCCAGATAATCGATAATCTCAGAAAAGAATTACTCCGCATTGTGAATGCGTCAGATGTAGCAGAGGTCGTACTGTCGGCCTCTGCTACATTTGCATTGAATCAGATAATAGGCGGCTTGGAAATAAAAAAAGAAGATTACATATATATTTCGCCGTACGAGCACAATGCAGTGGTGAGGACACTCTATAACCGGAGGGTGTTTAGAGTTGATAAGAAGATGGCTGATAGTGAAGCGGGGAGAATTAAAAGTCATATTATTGTGATGCCGTTTAAAGATGACGGCAACATTGATATAGATAGACTTAAGTATGAGTTCAGCGTCCATGCCCCGGCATTTGTATTTATGACACATGTGAGCAATGTCACGGGCTGCATACTGCCGGTAGAACAGATTGCTGCAGCGGCTAAGGAATATGGCGCGATAGTGGTTGTCGATGGCTCGCAGGCGCTTGGGCTTGTGCCGTTTGACATGTCGCAGTCGCTTGTTGATTTCTACGTCTTTGCGGGACATAAGACACCGTACGGTCCATTTGGAATAGGCGGATTTTTTATCAGAAACGGTATAAGGCTTGATACATTTATCGCAGGAGGAACCGGAAGCGATTCGCTCAATGTCCACATGCCTGAAGCCGGCAGCAGCCGATACGAGCCGGCAAGCCCGAATGTCATTGCGGCAGCAGGGCTTCTGGCAGCAATAAAGGATGTCGATGGTGAGGAGATAAAAAGGCGGCTAGACAAGGAAATGTCGCTCACGCGCTACATGGTTGATAAATTACGCCGGCTATACAATGTGAAGCTATATCTGCCCCCGGCGGACAGGCATGTTGGAATAGTGGCATTGAATGTAAAAGGTTATCAGTCATCAGATGTCGGAATGATTCTTGATGCCGATTATGACATCGCGGTGCGCACAGGCTACCACTGTGCACCGCTCATACATGAATATCTTGACGACAAGGAATACCTTGGAGTTGTCAGGGCGAGCATAAGCATGTTTACAACAACGGATGAGATTGACGCGCTTTGCGGGGCGTTGGGGGAGATTTAGGAGGAGAAATTATGGATTTAAGATTTGCGGAGATAAGAAATATAAGTCAATTATGCATGCCTAAGGATGGAAAGGAAAATGTACCTTTAAAAGTGGAGATTCCATATTATCAGAGACCATATAAATGGGACGGAGACAGAATAAAGAAACTGATAAAGGATTTTCATGACAACGAGGAAATGGATGATGAGAATGAGGAATATTTTGCAGGCTCGGTTGTCATGGTTACAGGTAAAGACGGCATATTTGAAATAGTTGACGGACAGCAGAGAATTACCACGCTTTTTTTGATGAATTACTTAAGATTCCTTATTATAAGGGGATATATAGATGAGCTGATTCATGGCAGAAAAACATACAAGCTTGCAAATGGGATGAATGAGCTGATAGATACTGCCATAAACATATTTGACGAAGCTAAGGTTAAAAAGCTCAGAGAAACGGACGCTGTAATAAGTGATTATGTGGATAAAATTGAAGGGAAAAGCTCAGAGCAGGTTGATGAAAAAGAAGAATTATGGAATGAATTGACAAATTATTATCAATCAAGTCTTGGGCTTGTTGCAAGGAGCATCTCGGATGAGGAACATTATAGGACTGCATGTGTGGAAAAGAACAGAAGATTCTTATCGGATGTAAAGCTTGCACTTACATATAGCAGAAGCAGCTACAATGAAAGATTAAAGGAAGCTTTATCGAGGATGGTAATGAATTTTACAAATTTGACTATGCCCGGATTGGATAAAGTACCATTTGACAAGAACTCAAGCAAAGAAAATTCTGTCACTGAGCAATACATGAATGCTATGGAAGCAATATACGATGAACTCTATGATACATATATTGTCGATAAGGGAATTGTTTTTGAAGAATATATTAAAAAGTTAAGTCAGGCTATCAAAAAAATATTAGAAAAAATTAAACTCTGCGTTGTCGTCACAGGAAAAGAGAAGGACGCTTACACATTATTTGAAGTGCTGAATGACAGAAATTTTCCTGTTGAAGACTTGGAGCTTATCAAAAACCTGTTTTATAAGTGGTATTGCCATCACACGGACGATGAATACAGTGCGGATGAATATATTGAGCAGGCAGACAAGCTGTGGGTAGAAAAAATATTTCCTGATAAGGGGGCAAAAGAACGCTCTAAGCTTATTTCATATCTTGCGGCACAGTATTTTACCGCGGATAGCAGCTTAAAATATAATGACAACGAAAAGTACCGTGAAGCGATTGAGAAAAAATATTTAATAAACAACCCTGATTATGACGGAAAGGCATTGTTAAAGGATATTTATATATATGAGATGCTCGGCATTATTTTAGATGAGTTTGATTTTGCATACAGGAATAAAACAGATATTGTCATAAAAACAGAGAGAGAAAATTCTAAATCCATTACTTACAAAGCTTTAAATCTGCTAAGCGCACTTACAATGTACGGGGTTATACCGGCGATTACCAATATTATTATCATAAAATATTTAGACAATCACTCACTTGATAACATTGACAGCGATGAGCTCATGGCAAATTTCAGATTATATGTCCGTGGGATAAAGGAAGACGGCGAAAATAACAATGATGAGTATGCACAGATACATAACGTAGCTTATGAGTTCTGGCGCTTTGCACTTCTTGCAAAGGATTCCAATAACCCAAGAAGCATAGCTAAAGATTACATTGAAAGAAATAATGTTGTCAAAAAGGATTATATTTTAAAAGTGAGCAGCCGGAGCATTGATGCACTTAATGCGGAATTTAAAAAGTGGATTGATGAATGGAGATATGGCAATGAAAAGTCACAGTTAAAAGTAAAAGTATTGTTTATAAACTTGTTTTATTCTAATAAGGCAGGAAACACGCTCATTTTTAAAACAGGGACAAAATTCGGAAGTAACAATATCCAGCTGGATCATCTAGAGCCTGACAGGAAAAATAATTCGGCACTGGAAAGATATTTTGAACCTTCAACCAATATTGCAAGGGAAAATTATACCGATGGACTCGGCAATTTCATGATTATGGATGGCAGCAGCAATAATGATAAGAGTGCGATGCCATTGCAGGATGCACTTGGAAAATCAGGTCTTTATGATGAGATGAGCGGGCATTGGCTTATTCAGGAGATACATGAGATTTTTGATGCTGCTGAATGTGGAAACGACAGGCATGTTGACAATGATATTGTATATAGAATACCGAATGAAGAGTTTTTTAACAGAAGAAAAAAGCGTTTGATAAGCTATTTCAGCGCAATTTTAAATAAAAGGCTGGATGATGACAGAGTGGAAATAAGAGAGCAATGATAAATTCTGAAAGAAAGGATTTGGGTGCTATGGTGGATTCTGTAGCACCCGATTCACTTTACGCATCTGAATTATATATTGTAAACTGGGAAACAATCGCAAGAGATTGCAATTGATGATGTAGTTGATCCGTACTTAATCAATGTTGCTGTGTCAAGAGCGAAGAAGAAATAAAACAAATGGCAGCGGTGAAAGAGAAAAGATTGTAGAGATGTTGGACAAGTTGGTAGAATAACGAAATAGGAAATGAGATGGGAGATGCTATTATGGCAGTATCATATAGGCGATTATGGAAATTATTAGTGGATAAAGAAATGAGAAAAGTAGCTTTGTGTAAAAAGGCAGAAATTGCTCCTGACACAATGAAAAAATTGCGACGTGATGAAGAGGTATCACCTTAAAAATATATAGTAGATGAATTGAAAGAAGAAAGCTAAGTATAAAAGATTTTTATACAGTTTCTTTTTGTAAATAAACGCACGCATAAACACGCGAGCGTTTGTTGCGTTGCAAAAACGCTCGGAAAGTGATAGAATTGTCATTGGAGGTATGGACGATGAGAATGATACCAAAAAAGAAACGGTCTCTTCAAGCCCTATTAATTACCTACTCCAATGCTTCGGCGGACTCATGATGAGCAATATACTACAGATTGAGAAGAATACTACCGGGCTTGGAACAATGTGAAGCACCAGAAATACTGCGGCGGCAATCAAAATAATAAGGATTAAAATAATAATCAAGATAATCATTTGTCGGTTCCACTAAAAGCGAAAACAGTGATTTTATGGTTCTTTTTGATTATATATCATTGCGCTGTATAAGAGAAAATTATAAGAAAAAGCCTTTAAGCAAAAAAGAGTTTTAAAGATAGACATAAATTTTTGATTTTTAAACGGAGTATCTATTTAGACTAATTGCCTATTTGAATTAACTGTCCATTTAAACCAATATAAAGGAGTAAAACTTTATGAAAAAAATCCGCTTGACCTACAATGCCCCGGTTACACTCACATTTGTGTTGCTGTGTTTTGCGGCAACGCTGCTAAATTATATGACACAAGGGGCGAGCAATGCGCTTTTGTTTATGACGTATCATTCGTCGCTCACCAATCCACTGACGTATCTGCGGTTCTTCACGCATGTGCTTGGACATAGCGGGTGGGTGCATTTTATAGGAAATGCCTCATATCTGCTATTGCTTGGACCTATGCTTGAGGAGAAGCATGGTGGGGACAATATTTTGAAGATTATTCTTGTCACAGCGCTTGTGACGGGACTTATAAATTATATATTTTTTCCGCGGGTTGCACTCTGCGGTGCGAGTGGAGTGGTGTTCGCGTTTATATTGTTGACATCGTTTACGAGCTTTAGGGAGGGAGAAATTCCTATCAGCTTTGTGCTTGTAGCAATGATTTACCTTGGTCAGCAGGTGTATGATGGTATATTTCTGGATGACAATATATCTAATATGGCACATATCGCCGGGGGAATTGTAGGTTCAATCACAGGATACAAATTTAACAAGAGAAGTTAACAATAGCGTTTGCAATTAAAGACAAATGTCTGCGAAACAGGGATCAGTAATTGTAAAATATTTGTGAACAATGAGCAATGGCACTGTAAATTTCTTGAAAAACGAAAAAAACTGTATTACAATAATCACGTATGTTATGAATAGGAGAATAAAAGAATAAAAGAAACGAGGACGTGGTTATGGATGCTGTATCGGTAACGTTATTATTTCTGGGACTGTTTAGTGGTATCGCACTTTTCCTGTATGGTATGAGTGTGATGGGAGATGGTCTTAAGAAGGTTGCGGGAAATAAGCTTGAGACGCTTTTATATGGGCTGACAAGTACTCCGCTTAAGGGAATTTTGTTGGGAGCGGGGGTTACAGCTATTATACAGTCATCCTCAGCAACATCTGTTATGGTAGTCGGATTTGTGAATTCCGGTATGATGAAGGTTGTACAGGGAATTGGTATCATAATGGGTGCTAATATAGGCACGAGCATCACAGGCTGGATTCTATGTCTGTCGGATATTCAAGGGGCAGGTGGCGTTGCGGCACTTCTGTCATCATCAAGTATTGCCGCTATTGTTGCGATAGTCGGTCTTTTTGTGAGAAACCTTTCAAAGAAGGAGACTCACAAGGCTATAGGTGATATTATGTTTGGATTTACCATTCTTATGATTGGTATGTCAACGATGAAGGATGCTATGACTCCGCTTCAGGATAATCCGTTTTTTATGGGAATGCTCACGAAGTTTTCCAACCCTTTTCTTGGAATACTTCTGGGTATTATTATTACTGCTGTGCTGCAGAGTGCGTCCGCGTCTGTGGGTATTCTGCAGTCTGTTGCCATGTCGGGATATCTTCCGTTTTCAGCGGCGCTGCCTATAGTTATGGGTATTGGTGTCGGTGCAGCATGTCCTGTTCTTATGAGTGGAATGAGCTCTAATAAAAATGGAAAGAGAACAGCGCTTGTATATCTTTTTAATGATCTGGCAGGTATGGTTATCTGCGGAACACTTTTTTACGCAATACAGGCTGTGGTGACTCGTGGTGGACAGTTTGCATTTATGGATTTAGAGATGAAATCTGTATCAATTGCACTTCTCAACACCATATACCGAACAGTTACTATCATTATTCTGGCACCTTTTATTAAGCAGATTAACAAGCTTATGTTCTGGATAATCAAGGATTCACCGGATGATGTTGAAGACCAGGCGGATTTTGATTTGCTTGAGGAGCGTTTCCTTAGGAACCCTGAGCTTGCTCTTACACAGGTCGGAACAGTCATGAATGGTATGGCGAGAAAAGCACAGAAGAATGTTATGAGAGCATTTGACTTGATGGAAAATTATTCTGTTGAACAGTACAATCTTATTCAGGAGAAAGAAACTGTAATTGATAAGTACGAGGATAAGCTTGATACATACATGATGAAGATAACTGCTATAGGTCTTAACAAAAATCAGACCAGACAGAACTCTAAGTATCTTCATACAGTGAGTGATTTTGAGCGAATTGCCGACCATGCCTGCGGAATATCGCGTGCGGCGAGGGAGATAGTGGAGAAAAAGATTAAGTTCTCGGATGATGCCAACAGGGAACTGGCTATTTTATATAATGCTGTTAAGGAAGAGCTTGATATGACCGTGAAGTCATTTACCGAGGATAATATAGATATGGCTCGACAGGTAGAACCCTTAAGGATAACAGTGCGCATGCTCTGTGCGGAGCTTAAGAGAAATCATATCGTGAGACTTCAGAGCGGTAATTGTGATGCTATCAATGGCTTTGTTTTTAATGACCTTTTGACAAATCTTGAGCGTATTGTGGCACACTGTTCTAACATAGCTGTTGCGATGATGGAATTTGAGTCCGATGATTTCAATACGCACCAGTATCTTAAGGATATGAGAAATTCCGAGGTATCCGATATGGCGAAGGACGTTAATTACTATTCGGAGAAATATTCAATTGAAATGACTGCACAGAAAGCTGTGCAGGACAGATAGTACCACGGCAAAGGACAAGTTATTAGCGTATATATTTATAAAGCCCCATCTGACAGGTAAAGCTGTGAGATGGGGCTTTATTATTATTTTTTACTGCGATTAAGGCGTGTGAACTCACGGGCGATTACCAGAATGGATTCATTGTATTCGAGAGGAAGTGTTGACATCATGGAAACAACATCTTTTTGCATGTCATCTTCGGCATCTTTTCCAAAAACTATTGTGTCCAGTGAAACCTGAAGACCTTTTGAAAGCTTGATTAGGGTGTCCACGGACATGGATTTTCGTCCGTTCTCGATTTCTGATAAGAATGTTACAGATATTCCGACTTTTTCTGCGAGCTCCTGTTGCGTCATGTTAATGGAACGCCTAAGCTGGTAAATCTTATTACCTATGATACGATTAGTATCATGGGAAGTACAATTCATATAAAACCTCCTGTACATTATTTATTGTTAAAGTAAAATTTAACGATAAATACAAAATACCAAAAAACAAGGACTATTGAAATTAACTAGCAAGTAATATTGGTTAAACTACTGTTGAAAGTATTGACATAAATAATTATGTATGATGCTTGTGTCAAAACATGCTTATTTAATGTACGAGTGTATAATACGCTACATGTTCTAAGCTTATAGAACATGTTTTTATCACTACATATCTTTACCACTACATTTTATTACAAAATATGAATTCCGGAAATAATTAAGTCGGTATAATCCTGGCTGTCATAGGATAACAATATTCGATTGTGTAACATTTGCCAGCGCAACATTTTTCATTATTGAAATGTATAAAATGAAACATTATAATATGATGTTATAGAATAGGAAAAACAGAACATGAATATGGGGGGAAGAAAATGGGAATAGAATTGGATGATATATTAGGTTTTAATTTTTTTCAGTACGGCAGTCCGTATATCGGAGAATGTGGCGGCATGCATTTCAGGCTGGCGCGCAATCCGCTGGAGAATGTTGTGTTCAACCATGACCCACATAAAAATGATGAGGCATTGTTCGATGTGACGATATGGAGAGGACCATATAACTATGATAAGACGAGGCAGAAAAAGACCACAGCACAGTTTCCCTTTACGGAGGATGGGCGGCTTGCTGCGGTACAGTGGCTTAATGAGAGGTATGATGAGCGTGTAGATTATTGGGCAGATGGGATTCCTCTTTTTCCTAAATATAAGACTGACACGGACGAAACGGATACGGTTGAGGTAGATGAGAATTTGTCTGATGATACTAATTAACAAAATATCAGGAGAACGGGAATGTGCTGTTTTATAGTCTGTAATTATCGAGGAAATCCATAGCCGCACTTGAGAGGGGAATGTTAGAGTTGACACAATAGCTTACCTCTCTTTTTTTTATGTTCAGATTCGGAGGTGTCACTTCCATGAGTGCACCGGATTCAAGCTCATTTTTTACAAATTCGCGTATGACACAGCCTATTCCAAGCCCTGTTTTGGCAAATTCGATAAGTAGATCCATGCTTCCTATCTCCATGAGGGTTGTCTGCGACAGCATTATATCATTGAGGTAGGAATCCACATAGGTTCTTGTAACATTATCCCTTGTAAGGAGCATGAGGTTGGCTCCGTGGAAAAGATTGCCCATATCAGTGTTTTCCCTAAGAAGAAGGTTCTTTATATACCCGGGGGATGCCACAAAGGTGTCATGGATGGAGCCTGCACTATATAATTTAAGCCCTCTCTGCGAATCGGGTGTTGCAATAAGTCCTATATCAATATCGCGGTTGTCGATTAGCGTGCGCGTATGAAGTGAGGACTGGCAGTTGATGGAGATGCTTATATGTGGGTTCCTGCGTACATATTTTTGAAGTCTTGGCAGAAGAATATATTTACAGAGGGTGTTGCTGGCTCCGAAACGTATTCTGCCGATGCCAAGCTCTTTTCTGGAATTGAGAAGCTGTTCACCTGTGGCTATCTCATTGAAAGCGTTAAAAATATGGGAATATAACAGTTCACCATCATCGGTTAGCTGTACGCCTCTTGAATTGCGGAAGAACAGTGTGGTACCAAGCTCATTTTCCAGCTGTTTTATTGCCTTGCTAATAGCGGGCTGGCTGATAAATAACCTTTTGGAGGCTGCAGAGAGGTTCATTGTCTGTGCGACGGTGAGGAATATATTGTAGAGGTTCAGTGTGGCATGATTTATATTGGTGTTATTGTTATTCATATGGTCTCCTTGTGATATAATGGCGGATAGCTGACCCGAAAATGTAAATCAGTGTATGAGCAGTTGTATAATTGCCGGTACACTGCAGGCTGCTTTGAAAAATGGCTTCCTTTTAAGGACTGATTTCTTCGATATGCTAATTTTAATGATATTGTCTCGAAGGCAGTGGTGGTGGACATAATTGCAGGTAGCGTGGAATATAGTTATTATAACTGTAAATTATAATAACTATAAATAATATGTATTTTAAGAATAACAGAAAATGTGTTATTATTCAAGTAACAATAAATCAGACCGATGGGATTATTCGGACTGATGAACAGGAAAGAGGAATTATTATGGGTATGACGATGACACAGAAGATTCTTGCAGCGCATGCAGGTCTTCCTTATGTAGAAGCAGGACAGCTTATTGAAGCAGATCTTGATCTTGTTCTTGGCAATGATATAACATCTCCGGTAGCTATCCATGAGATGGATAAGATGAAGAAAACAGGTGTGTTTGATAAGGATAAGATAGCGCTTGTGCCGGATCATTTTGTCCCGAATAAGGATATCAAGTCTGCGGAGCATTGTAAGTGCGTGAGAGAGTTTGCAAAAAAGAATGAGATAACCAATTATTTTGAGGTAGGACAGATGGGAATAGAGCATGCCCTTCTTCCTGAAAAAGGTCTTACAGTTGCAGGCGATGTGGTTATAGGAGCCGATTCGCATACTTGTACTTATGGTGCGTTAGGTGCATTCTCAACCGGAGTAGGTTCAACCGATATGGCGGCGGGCATGGCTACAGGAAAGGCATGGTTCAAGGTGCCTTCGGCAATCAGGTTCGTGCTTACAGGCAAGCCTTCTAAGTGGGTGAGCGGAAAGGATGTCATTCTTCATATTATAGGAATGATAGGTGTTGACGGAGCACTCTATAAGTCGATGGAGTTTGTTGGGGACGGAGTTAAGAATCTGTCCATGGATGACCGATTTACCATTGCCAATATGGCTATTGAAGCTGGTGGAAAGAATGGCATATTCCCTGTCGATGATATAGCAGAGGCATATATAAGAGAACACTCAACTAAGAAGTATACCATATATGAGGCGGACGAGGACGCTGTATATGATGAGACGTACACGATTGATTTGAGTACACTTAAGCCGACAGTGGCATTCCCTCATCTTCCTGAGAACACACATACCGTCGATGAGGCAGGAGAGGTAAAGATTGATCAGGTTGTTATAGGCTCCTGCACAAACGGACGCTTAGATGACCTTAGAATAGCGGCAGAGGTTCTTGAGGGCAGAAAGGTAGCGGACGGGTTGAGAGTTATAATCATTCCTGCAACGCAGACTATATATTTAAAGGCTATGGAGGAAGGAATGTTAAAGACGTTTATTGAAGCTGGAGCGGTAGTGAGCACTCCTACATGCGGTCCTTGCCTTGGCGGATATATGGGTATTCTTGCAGAGGGTGAGCGCTGTGTATCGACAACCAACCGTAACTTCGTGGGACGTATGGGACATGTGAAGTCTGAGGTATATCTTGCAAGTCCGGCTGTTGCTGCAGCAAGTGCAGTTACAGGAAAGATAAGCCAGCCTTCGGAGCTTGGATTATAATTTTTTGGATAATATTTATATAGAAGAAAAGAGGATTGGCTATGAAAGCATCAGGAAAAGTATTCAAATTCGGCGATAATGTTGATACAGATGTAATAATCCCGGCAAGATATCTGAATTCATCGGATCCTGCGGAGCTTGCTGCACATTGCATGGAGGATATAGATAAGGATTTCGTTAAGAAGGTACATAAAGGAGATATAATTGTGGCTGATAAGAACTTCGGCTGCGGTTCTTCCAGAGAGCATGCTCCTATCGCAATCAAGGCGGCAGGTGTGAGCTGCGTAATAGCTGAGACGTTCGCACGAATCTTTTACCGCAATGCCATCAACATCGGTCTTCCGATAATAGAGTGTGCAGAGGCGAGCAGGGATATCGAGGATGGTGATCAGGTGGATATCGATTTTGACAGTGGTATCATTACCAATGTCACCAAGGGAAAGCAGTACAGGGGGCAGGCATTTCCTGAGTTCATGCAGAAGCTCATATCTGCAGGAGGACTTATAAATTATATTAATAATAAGTAGAAAGATACTCACGGAAGTTTTTTGAAAGCTTGACAGAGTTGTAGAGCTTGGCATATTCTATAGCAGATATATCTTCGATGTAATTTTCAGGATATGCAGTTGTACAACCCTTGTCGCGAAGCATTGCCACAGCCTTGTTATATGCTATGGCAGCTTCGTTTTCGGAGCTGTATCTTCCTATTATATAGTTTCCATTTATATGGATACGGGAACGGTAGCTGGTGCGGCCGTTCTTTTTTATTGCCTCAACGCCATAGTAACGGTTGATTATGCGGATATTATGGTAGCGGTAGTCATGGTCATCACCATTTATAAACTCATAATCGCGTCCTTTGACAGCGTGGCTTCGTATTCCGTAGCGCGACAGGATATTCACCTGCATTCCGTAGTCAGCCACGAAAAGATACCCCTGTCTTTTCATAATCGAGTGATTTGAAAAATAGAAAAGGTCATCGACGTCGAACTTGAGGGCTTCATTTTCGGAGAGATAGTAGATAAAATAATTTTTAGCCATGTAAATAGGTGTTTTTATGTAAAAATTATTGTCACGGAAATTGAGAAGCGATATGTATTTGTCAAAGGATAATAGCCGGCAGTGCTCATGGTAGCTGTCTATGTTATAGATGCTACCTGTGTCGGACACAATTTTCTGGGCTTCGCAGTAAGCGGAGGAGGCATCGTTTTCGGCTGCAAAGCTGCCGAGACTTATATGCTTATTTTTGTATGTTACGGAGGCACGGTAGTATACTGTGCCGTCCTTTTTTTGTGCTTTGAAGGCTCCGGGAAGTGACATGGCGGTTCTCTTTTCTGTAAATTTTATTTTGGAGGCATACCTGCTGATATTATAGCTTGTTATTGTGATTCTTTCAATTCAAAGATATTTTTGATGTGTAAAGTTTGAAAATAAAGCTTTCAAACTGCTTATTGGTGGCAGTACTGCATACATTGCTTGCAGTATGCAGGGGTATAAGTTTGAAAGTGAAACTTTCAAACAACTTATTGGTGGCAGTACTGCAAGCTATGCTTGCAGTATGCAGTGGTATAAAAATGTAAGTAGTTACATTTTTTTGACTTGTTATTTCGTTTTTATCCCGATTTTAAGGTTTTTCTCCCACTTAAATGCTTAAAAAATCAAAAAAATAGGGCGGAAATCTCCACTTTTAAAAAATAAAATCGGTGAAAAGACGAGAATATTTTGTGTGATTATTTAGCAAAGAAAAATTTCAAGTGTCAATATGTACAAAAAATAAGCATAAATTACAAAATATATGGAAATAATGCTGATGAAAAATGTTACGAAAATGTTACAAAAGACGTTTTTCACAAAAAAAAGTGTTTTGATTGACAAAATCAATTTCATAAATATAATTGCAAAAGAACGAAAAACATTGATTTGAAATGAGAGGTTTAAAGATGAAGAATATTTTTTCGCTCTTTAATGGTGTTTTTAGTTTCTTCAGGACCATTACAAAGAGTATGTACAGAAGATGTGCGATAATCGCTTCAGGTTCAGCTGTGATTGCGGTTGTGTGTCTGAATTCTACATGCTACGGTGGTGGCGGAAAGAACAATGTAGTTTCCTCCAACACAGGAACCGGACAGGTTGCTGCGGAAGATGAAGAGGACGATGATGACACCGATGAAGAGAAGGCAGTATTCACATCTCTTATTAATGACACAGAACAGCAGATACAGTTTGCGGTTAATCCGTTGATGAATCTGGATATAGAAGAAAAGCTTTTGAAGTATAAATGTGTCTATGCAGATGTGAATTCCAGAATGGCAGAAACAGAATCGGATGAAATGCTTGTAAGTGCAGATTATATCAGTCCGATTATTGCAATTACGGAAGAGGATTATAATAATCTGGTCCGCATTGTCGAGGCTGAAGCGACAGGACTTGATGTGAAAGCAAAGATTCTGGTTGCCAATGTAGTAATAAACAGAGTATTTTCTAAGGAATTTCCTGATAATGTAACGGATGTAATTTATCAGGGAAACGGAGTACAGTTCCAGCCTATAATGGATGGAAGATTCTATTCCGTCACACTGACGGACACATCATACGAAGCCGTTGACAGGGCACTTGTCGGTGAAGATTATTCGGACGGAGCACTTTTCTTCGCAGCGTCGGCATCGGCGGGAGAAGGAAGCTGGTTTGCGATGAACCTTAACAGGCTGTTCGAATATAATGGACATGTTTTCTTTAATTTTTATTAAAGATTTTACTTGTTTAATGGAATAAAGTGTGATAAAATTGGCGATAAGTATTAGGCTTATCGCCTTTTGTTTTAAATGTATACTGCAAAGCCTGTTACATGAAGCAGTTAAAAAATAATCTGTTGGAGGACGCTATGGAATTATTTTATAAAAGTACAAGGGATGACAGTGTTAGAGTGACAGCCTCAAAGGCTATTCTTAAAGGTCTTGCCGATGACGGCGGTCTTTTTGTTCCGGAGACCATACCGGTTCTTGATAAGAGTCTTAAAGAGCTTGCGTGTATGAGCTATGGTGAGGTTGCCTATGAAGTAATGAAGCTTTTCCTCACAGATTTTACAGAGGAGGAACTTAAAAGCTGCATAGCGAATGCGTATGATTCGAAGTTCGATACAACTGAGATTGCACCTCTTGTGAAGGCGGATGGAGCATATTTCCTTGAGCTGTTCCATGGTGCTACGATTGCATTTAAGGATATGGCACTTTCGATTCTGCCACATCTTATGACAACATCTGCTAAGAAGAATAATATTAAGAATGATATAGTTATTCTGACAGCCACATCGGGAGATACAGGTAAGGCTGCACTTGCCGGTTTCGCCGATGTGAAGGGAACCAAGATTATTGTATTTTATCCTAAGGATGGAGTAAGCCCTATTCAGGAGAAGCAGATGGTTACACAGAAGGGTGATAATACATACGTCGTGGCTATCAAGGGCAATTTTGATGATGCGCAGACAGGTGTCAAGAATATATTCGGAAATAAGGAGCTTGCCAGGGAGCTTGATGATGCAGGCTATCAGTTCTCATCGGCTAACTCAATTAACATAGGCAGACTTGTTCCTCAGATTGTTTATTATGTGTATGCTTATGTAAAGCTTCTTGCCAATGAAGAGATTTCTGAGGGGGAGAAGATTAATGTTGTGGTTCCTACAGGAAATTTCGGAAATATTCTTGCAGCATTTTATGCAAAGAATATGGGACTTCCTATTGGAAAGCTTGTATGTGCTTCAAATGAGAATAAGGTATTGTATGATTTCTTTTCAACAGGTGTGTATGACAGGAACAGAGAATTTAAGCTTACAAGCTCTCCGTCGATGGATATTCTTATCTCAAGCAACCTTGAGAGACTTATATACAGGATTGCAGGCGGTTCTGCTGAGGCTAACCGTAGCCTTATGAGCCAGCTTAAGGAGAACGGACACTATGAGATTACGGACTCAATGAAGGCACAGCTTGATGATTTCTACGGAAATTATGCGAGTGAGAAGGAGACTGCCGATACAATCAAGGCAATATATGAGGATACGGGCTATGTCATCGACACGCATACTGCAGTGGCAGCTGCTGTCTATAAGAAGTATACCGATAATTCAGGTGACAAGACCAAGACCGTCATTGCTTCGACAGCCAGCCCATTTAAGTTTACAAGGAGCGTTATGGATGCAATTGACAAGGCTAAGTATGACAGCATGACAGACTTTGAGCTAGTTGATGAATTGTCCAAGATTGCCAATGTGGCAGTTCCACAGGCGATAGAGGATATAAGAACCGCACCTGTTATTCACAACAGAGTATGTGACAGGACACAGATGGAAGAGACTGTAAGGAAGATTCTCGGAGTGTAGACAGGATGGGTTTTATGTGATAGAATAGAAATAATGGTTTTATTACATTACGAACAGTGATATAATACACAGATAGGATGAACCATACTATTGTTAGACTGGAAATAGCGATAGTATGGTTCTTTACTGTTGAAAATATTATATAATTTGGAAAAACTATTGAAAAATAAACTAAAACAGTGTTATAATACGAACGTATATTCGATTTTAAATGTGACGAAAATAGTTTATAGGAAATGAGGAGAAGTATGGCAGATAATAGACAGGATTATGGTGCGGGCAGCATTACAATCTTAGAAGGGCTTGAGGCGGTAAGAAAGCGTCCGGGAATGTACATAGGAAGTGTGTCCACTAAGGGACTTAATCATCTTATATATGAGATAGCCGACAATGCGGTTGATGAACACCTTGCAGGCTATTGTGATTCTATATGGGTTTCACTCAATAAGGATGGCACAGCTACAATCAGGGATAATGGAAGAGGAATTCCTGTGGGTATTCATCCTAAGGCGGGAATACCGGCTGTTGAGGTTGTATTCACGATACTCCATGCGGGTGGTAAGTTCGGTGATGGTGCTTACAAGATATCGGGAGGTCTGCACGGAGTTGGCGCTTCCGTTGTCAATGCCCTGTCGAGATGGCTTGAGGTCGAGATAAGACAGGATGGTAAGGTGTATAAGCAGCGCTACGAGAGAGGGCATGTTATGGCTCCGCTTGCTGAGATCGGGACATGCAGGAGGAATGATACAGGAACCACAGTTACGTTCCTGCCTGATGATGAGATATTTGAGAAGACATATTTCAAGGCGGATCAGGTAAAGAGCAGACTACATGAGACAGCATATCTTAATCCGGGACTTACCATATATTTTGAAAATAAGAGAGCTAATGAGGAGGAGAGCAAAGTATTCCATGAGCCGGATGGAATTAAGGCTTATGTAAAGGCGCTCAATGAGGGGCTTGAGACACTTCACGATGTCATCTACTTCAAGCATACAAGCGAGGGCATTGAGGTAGAGTGTGCGGTACAGTTCGTGGACGCGTTTCAGGAGAATATCCTTGGTTTCTGTAACAATATCTACACTCAGGAGGGCGGAACACATCTTACCGGCTTTAAGACTAAGTTTACCGTAGTTATCAACCAGTATGCAAGGGAGCTTGGCATACTTAAGGATAAGGATGTGAATTTCACCGGGCAGGATGTCCGTAACGGAATGACGGCTGTTGTGGCAGTAAAGCATCCGGAGCCTAGATTTGAGGGACAGACTAAGACTAAGCTGGATAATCAGGATGCAGGTAAGGTTGTAGCTGAGGTTACAGGGAACGAGCTTGTAAGATATTTTGATAAGAATCTTGAGACATTGAAGACTGTCATTGCCTGTGCGGAGAAGTCGGCTAAGATTCGCAAGGCTGAGGAGAAGGCTAAGACCAATCTCCTGGTCAAGCAGAAGTTTTCATGTGACAGCAACGGAAAGCTTGCCAACTGTGAGAGCCGTAACCCTGAGGAGTGTGAGGTGTTCATAGTTGAGGGAGATTCTGCCGGAGGTTCTGCAAAGACGGCAAGAAACAGACGTACACAGGCTATTCTTCCCATAAGAGGTAAGATTCTCAATGTCGAGAAGGCAACGATGGACAAGGTGCTTGGAAATGCTGAGATTAAGACCATGATAACGAGCTTTGGATGTGGATTCTCTGAAGGATATGGCAATGATTTTGATATAACCAAGCTCAGATACAATAAGATTATCATAATGACTGATGCCGACGTTGATGGCGCACATATAGCAACACTGCTTCTCACGTTTTTTTATAGATTCATGCCTGAGCTTATTCAGGAGGGGCATGTATATCTTGCAACACCTCCACTGTATAAGGTAGTCCCTAGGAAGGGCGAAGGACAGTATCTCTATGATGATAAGGCTCTTGAGAAGTACAGAAAGACGCATACAGGTAATTTCACGCTCCAGAGATATAAGGGACTTGGTGAGATGGATGCGGATCAGCTCTGGGAGACTACACTTAATCCTGAGACAAGAATACTTAAGCGTGTTGAGATAGAGGATGCGAAGATGGCATCCGATGTGACTTCAATGCTTATGGGAAGCGATGTCGGACCGCGCCGTGAGTTTATCCACGAGCATGCGCATGATGCGGAGCTTGACCTTGCATAAGGGTTTGGGCAATTACATATAGGTGTCAAAACATACCGATTTAATATACAAGTGTATATATAGCATGTTTTGACCACATGAAGCAGATAAATTAGAATGTAAAGTGAGGATATAAGATGGCAGAGCAGATTATGCAGACAGAGTATTCTGAGCTGATGCAGAAATCATACATAGATTATTCGATGAGCGTAATTACGGCGCGTGCCGTGCCGGATGTACGCGATGGGCTTAAGCCTGTGCAGAGACGTGTGCTCTATGCGATGGAACAGCTTGGACTTAACTATGATAAGCCGCATCGTAAATCGGCGCGTATCGTTGGAGATACGATGGGTAAATATCATCCGCACGGTGACAGCTCAATATATGACACGCTTGTTGTGTTAGAGCAGGACTTTAAGAAGGGAATGGCATTAGTCGACGGGCATGGTAATTTCGGTTCCATTGAAGGGGATGGAGCTGCGGCTATGCGATACACGGAGGCTAAGCTCAAGAAATTCACACAGGATGTATATCTTGCCGATCTTGATAAGAATGTGGTAGATTTCATGCCGAACTTTGACGAGACGGAGAAAGAGCCTGTGGTTCTTCCGGTAAGGGTTCCGAATCTTCTGGTCAATGGTTCTGAGGGTATTGCAGTCGGTATGACAACGAATATACCTACCCATAATCTTGGTGAGGTTATAGATGCTGTAAAAGCATGTATGGATAATCCGGATATCACAACACAGGAGCTTATGCAGTATATTATAGGACCGGATTTTCCTACGGGAGGACTTGTTGTAAATAAGAGTGAGCTTCCTGATATTTATGAGAGTGGTACGGGAAGAATCAAGCTCCGCGGCAAGGTTGAGTTCGAGCAGGCAGCTAAGAAGGGCGATAAGGATAGGCTTGTCATAACTGAGATTCCGTATACCATGATAGGTGCAGGCATAGGTAAGTTCATATCAGATGTTGTGGAGCTTATTGAGACTAAAAAGACACAGGACATAACGGATATATCCAATGAGTCCTCCAAGGAGGGAATCCGCATTGTCTTAGAGCTTAAGAAGAATGTGGACGTAGATAAGCTCATCAATATGCTGTATAAGAAGACGAAGCTGGAGGATACATTCGGCGTTAACATGCTTGCGATTGTCGATGGAAGACCGGAGACACTTGGACTTAAGCAGATAATTACACACCATATTGACTTCCAGTTCGAGCTGGCTACAAGAAAATATACCACGCTTCTGAATAAGGAACTTGACAATAAGGAGATTAAGGAAGGACTCATACGCGCCTGCAATATAATTGACCTGATTATCGAGATACTGAGGGGCAGCAGGAACCTTAAGATGGCAAAGGACTGTCTGATTACCGGAAATACGGAGGGTATTAGCTTTAAGACTGAGAAATCACGCAAGGATGCTTCCAAGCTCCATTTTACCGAGAAACAGGCAGGCGCTATATTGGAGCTTCGCCTTTATAAGCTCATCGGTCTTGAGATTCTTGCACTTGAGAAGGAGTATGAGGAGACACTTGCCAGGATTGCTGAATACGAGGATATACTGAACAGCAGAAGAACTATGGTGAAGGTTATCAAGAAGGATTTAGACAATATCAAGAAGGAGTATGCGCTCCCTAGAAGGACAATCATAGAGGATGGAAAGGCAGCAGTGTTCGAGGAGCAGAAGCTTGTTGAGCAGGAGGTTGTATTCCTCATGGATCGTTTCGGGTATGCTAAGACCATAGACACGGCAGCCTATGATAGAAACAGGGAGGCAGTTCATGCGGAGAACAAGTATGTGTTTAACTGTATGAACACCGACAGGATATGTATTTTTACCGACAATGGAAATCTCCATCAGATAAAGGTGAGGGATATACCATTTGTGAGGTTCCGTGACAAGGGAACTCCTATTGACAACCTTGGCAACTACAGCAGTGCGGGTGAGGAGATTATATTCTTATGCTGTAACAGTCTGCTTGCAGGCAGGAAGCTGTTGTTTACAACCAAGAAGGCTATGATGAAGCTTGTTGACGGTTCGGAATTTGATGTATCTAAGAGGACAGTTGCCGCCACTAAGCTTATGGAGGGCGACCTTGTGACGAGCATTGAGGTTGTCAGCACAGTGAATACACAGAGTGTTGTGCTTCAGACGGAGAACGGCTATTTTCTTAAGTTTATGCTTGAAGAGATACCGGAGAAGAAGAAGAGCGCAGTCGGTGTACGTGGTATGAAGGTTGACGATAGTGATAATGTTGACGAAGTGTACATTATACCAGAGGAGGCTGATATATCTATTCAGTACAGGGATAAGGATATCTCGTTGAAAAAGCTGAGACTTTCTAAAAGGGATTCCAAGGGACAGAAAAAGTAATTCTGCATATATAGAAAATGCGGCATACAATAATGTCAAAATATACAAAAAAGCTGAGACAGCTTATATAAGGACTGTCTCAGCTTTTTTATTCCATGATTTTTTTACATTTTATAAAATACGGAGTGTCTGATTAATTCAATATTATGCAAGCTTATGTATTGTGATACAGTTAGGTGTATCAATCTTTATCGGATTGCCGTTCATTACCAGAAGCCCCTTTTCATAGTTGATAGTAAAGAATGTCAATGAACCGGATTCATGGTTAACCGATACAAGGTGTTTCTCATCGGGGAACAGGTTGATATCCTTAGGATAGTCGCCGCTTATAGGAAGACTGTTCTTAAGGGTTAAAAGACCTGATTCCTTGTCTGTTGAATAGATTGTAACGCTATTGTCGCCGGCATTGGAGCATAATACATAATCGCCGTTTTTGGATACCTGAATTGCAGCAGCAGCGGTATTCTCCTTATGTCCCTTGCGGACAGTGAAGATATTCTGCACGAACTCAAAACGTGTCCTGGCATCCGGGGTATACCTGTATACGTCAATGTAATTCTTCAATTCGCATACGATATAGGCGAATTTTCCATCCGGGCTGAAGGTAATCTCACGCGGAGCGGACTCGAGCTGGCAGCGTATGATGTCGGACAGCTTGAGCCTGCCTGTAGCCTTATTGAAATCATAGAGCTTGACCTGATCCATACCTATATCGCATACACATAATAAGTCCTCATCAGGTGTGAGAACGGAGCAGTTGATGTGAGGACGGAAATTTCTCTCCGCGATACTTCCCATTCCCTTGTGGTATATCTCATCTGTTATAGTGCCGACGGTTCCGTCCTCGTTTACGTGAAGGACTGTAAGCTTGCCGTCATGGTAACCGGATACGAATATATAGTCATCTGCCTTTGTCATTGAAAGATGGCAGCCTCTCATGCCCTTTATTGATGAGGTGGTCATGTACTCAAGTCCTCCGTCCGGAAGAATCTTGAAGGAGGCAATACCCTCATCCACTATAGAATAAAGATACCTTCCACTGTGGGATACAATAAGATAAGATGAATTGTTGACTATCACCTCTTCACGGTAAGCCATTCGTCCGGCTTCGTTGTCAACATCTAAGATGGTTATTCCTTTACTTGAATCATGTGTATATGATCCGACATATGCAACATATTTTTCTGACATAGTAACCTCGATTCTGCTGCGAACAAAAGCAGCAACATTATTAGTATAGAATCATCCTGTAAAACAAAAGGGGCTGCCGGATAAGGCAACCCCGGATTTATATTTATTTTACGTCAATAAGTGTTATTTTACAAGCATTTTCCTTGCTTTTGAGAGCAAAATTGTAAGAGGCTTATACAGAAACAATGCTGTAAAAAAATTGCCTATACAATGCGCGATGTCAAAAGGAATTCCGCTAATAAAATAAGCAAAGCCTGAACCGATACCGAACATCACACCCTGCGTGATGGAGCACAGTGCACCGAAGCTAAGCCCATAAGCACCGTTGATTATAGCCCATGTAATTGAGGAATCGTTGCGGCGGCACAGCATCGTTATGCCCCACAGAACAGCCCATATATAAAGATACATTATCCACCAGCTTCCAAAGCCCCAGAAGATTCCTTCCAGAAGAACAAATACATATATCGGGAAGAGAGCCTTTTTTCCAAAGACCTTGGTATAAACAATGAAAAGTATGGACACAACCTCTACATTGGGAAGGAAGCTCAAAGCCACCTGACATACACAGGCGATAGCTCCAAGCATTCCAAGTATTACTATTTCAAAGGTTGTATATTTCATGACAATTTACGATATTTTAATATGACTCAATTACGAACTTAAAGGAGTCACCATCGTTGACCGGTGTTGTATCAACGCCTGTCTGGGAATAATCGTCACCGATATAGAGTGCCCAGTACTGATTTGCGGAATCATCTGCGGTCACACCGGCAACAGTCTTGACGTATAAGCCCCAATCGGATTCGTCTCCTGCGATGAGGTTCTCCTGCTCAAGAGCACCGCGAAGAAAGTCCTCATTGGTCTTGATAGTGAATTCCTTGGTGCTTTCGTCTGCGAATACTACAGTTAATGTGATGGTTTTGCTGCCACCTGCATCCTTTGGCTGAGGTCTGAAGTTGATGTAGAGCAGTGCCAGAACTACAACAGCTACAACTAAGCCAAGAACACCGAATAAAATCTTTTTGTTCTTTTTGCTCATTTGTTTTCTCCTTAAATAATAGATTGTATTTTTGCGTGATGAAATAATGTCCGGATCCACGCAGACATATATTTATTTACATAGGGCAGGTCTTCTGACTCAGGACATGGCACCCATCCATGTCTTCCCAGGAAAATAACCCAGTGACTTTTACACGGCACAAGCGTTGGACGGACTATTCCTATACAGCGACGGGTTCGTTCAGGCCTTCCACCTGATTCCCTCTTAGCAGACATTAAGAATAATGCCTGAACCGCTATGATATCACAGTTCCTGTATTGCAGGAACTAAAACAGTTTATAACAGCGTGAATGAAAAGTCAACGCATTACATTTATTTTGAAGTTAATTTTATTCTGATATGATTTTATTTTGTATTATCCGGAAAGAAATGAGTGGAAAGTATTGACAAATTTAGGGGGGGGGGTAGTAAGATAAACATATACAATCAATGTATTCCTGTATAAGTTTACACAGGTAAATATAAGTCCCATGAGGGAGAATGGAGAATGCTTATGAGAAAGATATCGGAAAACAAAAAAACAAAACGTGCGGCAGGCATGCTTGCAAAGACAATCGCCGGGACAACCGCCGGAATGATGACGATGGCAGCGGTTCTTGCGGCTGTTCCTGTAAATGTGCTTGCGGACGAGGTCATAATGGAGTGGCGCGAGGAGAACGGCGTAAAGTACTGGTATGAGAACGGTGTGCGTCAGGGAGTTAAGTACAACGCGGACGGAAGCATTGACATATCATACCGAGGAAAGGAAATCTATGACCCGTCAACAGAGGCATGGTACTGGCTTGACTGTGTGCAGAACGGAGCCGTGGCAAAGAATAAGGATGTATACCAGGAATCTGCGGCAGGACAGTGTGGAGCAGGCACGAATGAGAACGGAGAAAAAGTCGGCAAGTGGGTACGCTATGATGAGAACGGACACATGGTAAAGGGCTGGCAGAATACGGAAGCCGGAACCTACTATTTTGATCCTGTATATGGCACGATGGCAAAGGGCGATGTGGTTATTGACGGACAGAGCTATTATTTTAATAAGGACACAGGAATACTTGAGAGAAGCGGTCAGACGGACGATGACGGAAACAGCTTCCTTACGGACGGCTGGCATAAGGTTGGCGGCGTCAATTACTGGTACGAGAACGGTGTGCGTCAGGGAGTTAAGTACAATGCGGACGGAAGCATTGACACATCATACCGCGGCAAGGAAATCTATGACCCATCAACAGAGGCATGGTACTGGCTTGATTGTGTGCAGAATGGAGCAGTGGCAAAGAATAAGGACGTATATCAGGAGTCAGTTGCTGATGATGAGGGAAATATAGGCAAGTGGGTTCGTTATGATGCAGCTGGACACATGGTAAAGGGCTGGAGTGAGAAGGACGGAGACAAGTATTATTTCGACCCTGTGTACGGAACAATGGCAAAGGGAACGATAAGTATTGACGGGAAGAAGTATGAATTTGATAGTGTAACAGGAAAATTCATAAAGGAAATTGCGGAACAGACTGAGTATTCGTGGGTTGATGCCGGGCAGGAAACATACACTGTTGACGGGAAATTAAATAATAAAAAGATAGTTGAGCTTGACGATGCCGGGCATGTCATTAAATCAATACATATGGTTGGAAACAGATATAATTCATCTTTAGGAATGTACTACGCTGAGAATGATAATGATGTTTATATGGATTATCAAGATGAGTATAAATATGACGAGGCAGGAAATTTAATTCAGTATGCGTATGATGCATATCAAAAATATTCTGTAGATGGTAATGTTTATAGTTCCTATCTTTTTTGTCATGTAGTTGAAGAGTATGAGAACAAGGAATTAATAAAAGTAACAAGCACATTTTATAGAAATAGTGGTGAAGCTTATGAAGTATTAGTGGAGTTGTATGAGAACGGTCAAATTGTAAATATGAGTTATTATGATTACAATGGTAAAATGGCTGAAACACCAAAATTGGTGTATAGATATAAATATACATATGAAAATGAAGATATAGTAAAAAAAGAAACGTATATTGAAGATAGTGAATATCCTAGTGATTATACGGAATATCTGTATGAAAATGGAAAAATTAAAGAAAGTATAATGTATATTTATGGTTATAAGTCGTATAAAACAGTATACGAATATGATGAAAATGGTAATATGATAAATGAAGTTTTTTATAATGTGCAGGATGATACTCCTTTAATGGGTTATTGTAAAACATACACCTATGACAAATTTGGTGACCAGTACTGTATAAAGACATATGATTGTGAGCGAACATCTGGATATGACAAGGGGTATGAGTATGAACGCAAAGATGGAACGGTTGTAAAATATGTAAGCTATACAAAAGATGCTAATAATGAAAAGACCGTCAACTATTATGAAGTGTATAATATTGAGTTTCAATTGCCAGAGGTAAAGGAGGGCGGATATTACACCGCAGAACATCAAACTACTTTATTTAATGCAAAAGGTAATATTATGGGCTATATAAATAGAAACTATAAGTGTGTAGCGGAAAAACCAGAGAAATAGTAGTCGGTCCGGGATGGGATACATCATATGCGAACACGGATAAAATGTTTTCAGGCTGTGGAACAGATAAGGTTACGTTAAAGTAATATATTTACAGGTATGATTTTATAATGCATTGAAAGATAGGATATAATATATGTTTACAGAACAATTAAAAGAAATTATACAGGAACAGATTAAGAAGGCTGTTAAAGATGAATTTCAGGATATTATACAACATCAGAAAATGTCGAAAGCGCTGATTAAAAGCATCAAATATTGTGGTAAGGTGTTTGATAATGCCTGTATAACAAGTGATGATGTTGTTGAAGCTGTCGAGACAATGCCGCTTGAGAGTATTTCTGCTAATCTTACCGTTAAGGAGCTTAGATGTAATCTCGATTCTCTTTTCAGGTTGTGTATAATTACGGAGGATGTCAATGAGGCTGATAGAATAAAGGAACTAATCTGTATAAAATATAGGGAATATGTTGAAAGTAGTGTTACACTCAGACATGTAGACAATGATGTTCACGCTGTTAATAATGAAGTTGCCGCTGTAAACAAAAATGTAGATGGTCTCCATGAAAAGCTTGACGAGAGTAATGACACTTCAGATATGATTTTGTGTATGATACAGAATCCTACATTCAGAGATGTCACATATAAGAATGACAGATTCGGCAGTAATGTGTATAAATTCCTTGTATATAAATGTGAGAACCTGAGTACTGATTATACCTCTCTTCCAGAGAAGAGCAAGATAGAAGAGGTATTAGATGAGTATGATATTTTGAATGGTTTTGGTGAAGAGGTTATGATAATGCAGATATCTGCCAAACAGGTATACATAGGTCTGAATTTTGAGACTGCACTGCCATATTCAAAGATATGTGAAGTCATGGAAATAATGAATAAGTATCTGGAAGGAATACATTATGGAGTACTGAGCATATCTACCAATTCGTAGAGTATCTTTCAATAACTCATAAAAAAGTCCAACAACTGGCATATATAGACGTGTCGGGCGTTGGACTTTTTTTGCGTATGAATATGTTGCTCAAGATGATACATTGTGTTAAGATATTTTTGTTATATAAGGGTTATGAAGTGGCTGGACCGGATGTGTGCCATATTTAATATATGTGGAATAATATATGCTGCGGAATATAGTAAGAAGGGTTGGAAAAATGGAATATAACATAAGTATCGGAAATCAGGGATTTGATGATATCAGGGGAAATCAGTGTTTTTATATTGACAAGACAGCGTTTATAAAGGAATGGTGGGATGCAAAAGATGTGGTGACGCTGATAACCCGCCCGCGCCGTTTCGGAAAGACACTCAACATGAGCATGCTCAACTGTTTTTTCTCAAATCGGTATGCCAACAGGGGTGACTTGTTTGAGGGGCTTTCAATATGGGAGGATGAGAAGTATAGGCAGCTGCAGGGGACATACCCGGTGATATTTATAAGCTTTGCGGATGTGAAACAGGCGGATTGTGGGGAAGCAATATGGAAGATTAAGAAGATAATATCAAATATTTATCAGCAGTACGCATGGCTTGGTTCGTGGGAAGGGCTGACTTTTACGGAACGTGAACAGTTTGCCGGAGTACATCCGGATATGGAAAATATGATTGCACAGAGTGCGGTTCAGGATTTATGCAATTATCTGAATAGATATTATGAAAAGAAGGTTATTATCCTGCTTGATGAGTACGATACACCGATGCAGGAGGCGTATGTACATGGATATTGGAATGAGTTTACAGCATTCATGCGGAGCATGTTTAATTCCATGTTTAAGACAAATCCATATCTTGAACGCGCCATAATGACAGGAATAACAAGAGTGTCGAAAGAGTCGATATTCTCCGATTTGAATAATCTGAATGTTGTGACGACAACATCTGATGAATACTGCACATGTTTTGGTTTTACAGAGGATGAGGTGTATGACTCACTTGAAAAGTTCGGATTGTCGGATAAGAAATCAGAGGTAAAAAAATGGTATGACGGATTTGTGTTTGGTTCACATAAGGACATATACAATCCATGGTCGATAACGAGCTATCTCGACAAAAGAAAGCTTGCACCGTACTGGGCATCGACAAGCTCCAATGTTCTTGTGAGCAGGCTTATACAGACCGCACCTTCAGATATCAAGCAGATGATGGAGGATCTGATAAGCGCCAGGGAAATCGTTGTGAACTTTGATGAGCAGATAGTTTTCAACCAGCTTGACACAGATGAGAGTGCGATATGGAGCCTGCTGGTTGCAAGTGGTTACTTAAAACCGGATAATGTCGAATACAGGGGTGAGCTGTTAGAGCCATGGTATCACCTGTCCATAACGAACCTTGAGACGAGGAGCATGTTTTCAAATATGTTCAAGGGGTGGTTTAAAGGAACAGCCTCTAATTATAATGCGTTTGTGTCAGCACTTGTCAAGGGTGATGTGGAGGCAATGAATGAGTACATGAATGACGTTGCGCTCACCACAATCAGCAGCTTTGATGTGGGGATGCACCAGTCTGAGAAAGCCCATCCGGAAAGGTTTTATCACGGTTTTGTGTTAGGACTCATGGTAGAGCAGGCAGAAAGCTATGAAATACGCTCCAACCGTGAGAGTGGTTTTGGAAGATATGATATCATGATGATACCGAAGAAAAATAATCTTCCGGCAATAGTGATAGAGTTCAAGGTTTACAATCCAAGAAGTGAGCATACGCTTGAGGACACAGTGCGTGTCGCACTCAAACAGATAGAGGAAAAGAGTTATGATACGGAGCTTATTGCGAGAGGAATTGAAAAGGACAGAATAAGACACTACGGATTTGCATTTGAGGGGAAAAGGGTGCTGATTGGGGAATGAGAAGCGGCAAAAAAGGTATAAGATAAATAACTCGCAAATGGCAAAGCCTGCCCAAAGTTGAGATAATGTAAAATGTTCAAAACTTTTTACACTTTTCAACCCACGAAGGATTTTGACATGCCCAATGTTCAGGAAATAAAGAAACAGCTTCATATGCAGCAGTGGGCTGCTGTAATCCAAGACAGGATTGCATCAGGGTTAAAGACAGGTTATTTGAAACGCAGAACATATTGATAAAGATGATACATTATGTTACTATAAATATCAAAGATATATGTTCAGTGTGGGAACGGTTGCTTGCGGTGTTTGATAATAAAAATGCATAGGAGGAAAAATGTATGAAAAAACTGGTTAAGGCAATGTGCTGTCTGATGGCGAGTATATTTGTTGTGGGAAGTATACCGGTAACTGCCATAGATGTCAGCGCGCAGGAACAAAGTGACTCATCGGGACAGGAAGGAATACTGTACACAAGTAATGCCGGTGGGAACGATTACAATTTAGGTGGTGTTTTGTATTATAATACAGTTATTACTTCACATCTTATAACAAATGCCGATGGAACGATTTCCAGAGTAGAAATAATACCAAGGACATCTCAAAATAGTAAGCTATGGATTAAAGTGGAAGATTATAACAGTAAATATGAGGTGACTAGTCAGATAGAACTTCCTGTGGAGCTTGAAAAGTATGGCGGATTTTATAGTGGGCGAGATTACAACTGGTTTGTATTTTGTCAGAATAATAAGGATGAGTCCGATGACGTTGAAGTGTATAGAATTGTAAAGTATACGAAAGATTGGCAGCGTGTGGGTCAATGTAGCATATATGGTGCAAATACGTACGAGGCTATTAATGGTGGGACATGCAGGATGGCAGAATATGGTGGAAAATTGTTTATAAGAACATGCCATACAATGTATGCAAAATCGGATGGCTTACATCATCAGGCTAATGTGACTATTCAGATTGATGAGAAAAGTTTGGATGTGCTATATACGGGTTATGGAATTTGTGATAATAGCAAGGGGTATGTCAGCCATTCGTTTGACCAATTTATAGATACAACTGATGGCGTGTTGACAGCACTGGATCTTGGAGATGCATATCCTAGAGGTGTGGTCTTTTTCAAATATCCTTCAGACATTTCAAATAGTGTTTTATTTGCCAGTTCAAATGTTCAGGTAGAGATGATGTGGGATATTGCATCGGCAGATACATCGTATGGCCAATATGCATATAATCATACAGGAGTATCGGTGGGTGGCTATGAAGTCACAACTAACAACTATCTTGTAGCATTGAGTTCGGTCGACCAGAATGATTCTCATAATCAAATGAGCGATACAGCAATAAGTGATATATATGTTGTCACTTTATCAAAAAATGATTATACCCGGAATATCAACAGAATAACAGAATATACAAAAGGAAAGGCGGGAACACCACAGCTTGTAAAAGTTGACACAGATAAATATATTTTAATGTGGAATTATTATAAGGACAGTAATTCAACGCATCGTTTTTATGCCAAGAGTATACGTTATGTAATGATTGATGGTAATGGCAATGCCTTAACACAGATTTACAGCTGGGGAGATGGAGAAAGTGATGCCAGCTTATCTGATTGTAAGCCTATAGTGCTTGGTGGCAGGTTGATATGGTATTCGACATTTGGGAGCTGTGAACTGGTATTCTACGAGTTGGATTACAATAATCTGGGTGCAGGTATAAAAACGCACAAGAGCTATACACATAAGTATAGTACTGATTGGACATACGATGGTGAAAAGCACTGGCACAAGTGCACACTGGGCAGGTGCGATGGAACGGTGGCGGATGAAGGGCAGCACATAGAGAGTGGCTGGATAATAGACTATAATGCGACCAGATACCAAGAAGGAAAAAAACATAAGGAATGTACGGTATGTGGTTATGTCATTACAACAGAGAAAATAAGGAAGCTGGATGACGACTGGAAATCGTTTGAAATTGATGGCTGGCATAGAGAGAATGGTGTGCGCTACTGGTATGAAAACGGTGTACGTCAGGGTGTCAGGTACAATGCGGATGGAAGCATTGACACTTCCTATCGCGGAAAAGAAATTTATGACCCATCAAGTGAAGCCTGGTACTGGCTTGACTGTGTGCAGGATGGGGCTGTAGCAATGAATAAGGATGTTTATCAGGAGTCGGCGGCGGGCGAATGGGGCGATTCAACCAACGAAGCAGGAGAAAAGATAGGCAAGTGGGTGCGCTATGACGATGACGGACATATGGTAAAGGGATGGCAGACAACCTATTATGGAACATATTACTTTGACCCTGTATATGGAACAATGGCAAAAGGAAATGTTTTCATTGATGGACAGAGCTATTGCTTTAATAAGGACACGGGAATACTTGAGAGAGGCACTCAGACAGATGATTATGGAAACAGCTTTTTGACAGACGGCTGGCATAAGGTATACGGCGTCAATTACTGGTATGAGAATGGTGTGCGCCAGGGAGTAAGGTACAACGAGGACGGAAGCATTGACACATCATACCGCGGAAAGGAAATCTATGACCCATCTACAGATGCGTGGTACTGGCTTGACTGTGTGCAGGATGGAGCCGTAGCAATGAATAAGGATGTCTATCAGGAATCCGTAGCAGGACAGTGGGGAGCAGGCACGAATGAGAACGGAGAGAGAGTCGGCAAGTGGGTGCGCTATGATGCGGACGGACACATGGTAAAGGGCTGGCAGAATACAGGAACCGGAACCTACTACTTTGACCCTGTATATGGAACAATGGCAAAGGGTGATGTGGTTATTGACGGACAGAACTATTATTTTGATGCTAATACAGGTGTACTTCAATAGCCATTGCCTAGGTGATGTTGTTAATGGCTTCTATGTCTGTCGCCGGCGGTAAAATGAATACTTGATATTTTGAATGGGACAAAGGGGTTGACCTTTTGTCCCGTTTTCGGATAGTGAAAAATAAATAAGGAAAAAGGCAATGAAGGATAAAGCATATTGCTGAAGATGATACATTATGCTAAGATATATTTTGTTGGGATATGTTACAAATATTTGATAAATATGTATATTGTGAGTGAATGTATAATGAATGCATGTTTTGGCACCCGAAACATGTAATAAATATTTATGATATAAAGGCAGTTTTCAAGTGTACCATCACTTGTGAAGCTGTAATTTCAGAAGATCATGAAATACGCCCGAACCGGGAGAGTGGATTTGGAAGATACGATATCATGATGATACCGAAGAGGAATAATCTTCCCGTGATAGTGATAGAGTTCAAGGTTTACAATCCGAGAAGAGAACAGACACATGAGAACACTGTGCCGGTAGCAGTCAAACAGATCGGAGATAAGAGTTACGATACGGAGCTTATGCCGCGGGGTATTGAAAATGACAGGATAAGACACTGCGGCTTTGCATTTTAGGGGAAAAGGTGCTGATTGGGATGAATCGTTTGACAGGAAAAGATAAAAATAACAGAATACATCTTATTGATATAATAAGGGGAATACTGATAATATATGTTGTCTATTACCATTTCATGTATGATTTGAATGATATTTTAGGACATGAGATACCATATCTGTATTCAGACTGGTTTTCTACCATACGCGACTGCATGTCCGGTTCACTTATATTGATATCGGGCATATCATGTAATTTTTCGCGCAGCAATCTGAAAAGGGGCGTAAAGACGGTTGCTATAGCTTTGCTGTTGTCTGTTGTGACTATAGCTATAATGCCTTCGCAGACGATTATTTTCGGTATCCTTCATCTTCTTGGAACGATGATGGTTATATATGGACTATGTGGTTATATATCCGGAAAAAAGGCTGTGAAAAGGGAAGCATTTGACAAAGAAAAAGTGTATGGACGTCTTATATGGATGTTAGTATTTTTGTTTTTGTTTGTTGTATGCAGGGATATATATGATGGTTATATACAGCTTATGTACCGGCGCATTCCTATGCCGGGCTTCCTCTATGGAGGAAAAAATATATTTCTGTACATAATGGGATTTTCGCAGAAGCTGTTTTCCGCCGACTATTATCCGGTTATTCCGTGGGGCTTTTTGTTTCTGTCGGGTGCCATGGGTGGTTATGTTTTAAAAAGTAAAAAGCTTCCGGGATTTTTATACAAAAATTTTTGCAGGCCGCTTGCTTTTATCGGAAGACATACCATGATAATATATCTTGCGCACCAGCCTGTTTTGTTCGGAGTATTCATGCTTATTGATAAATTGTTTTGAAATAACGATGATTCATGGACTCAATGTTTGATAAACTATGTATCCGCTTAATTATATGAAATCGGACATCGCTGCATATATCTAAGCAAATTATCACTGTTAAGGAATAAAAAACGAATTCTGTTCCATACTAATCATGCAATGATTTTTCGTTGTATATTATTATTGGAGGTGTGGACATGAATGATTTAGCTTGTGGTGTAAAGAGTTGCGCATACAATGACTGTAATTGTTGTAAGAGAGACGGAATCAAGGTGGAAGGAACAATGGCTGAGAGTTCATCAGCTACCTGTTGTGCCTCATTCTGCGAATGCGGAAGCCCAAGAGTGACATCTGCATGCGAATGTGAGCCTAAGAGGGTGACTAATATCATCTGCGATGCGGTTAAGTGCCGTTACAATGATGATAAGAATTGTACTGCAAAGCATGTCGATGTGACAGGGACACATGCTATGATATCTTCTGAGACGGAATGTGCTACATTTGTGAGCAGATAACGGTTACTGATCTGAATATTTATTGATAACCACGAGACGGAGCCTGCTGTAGCTAAAAAGAATGCAGGCTTCGTTTTTCTGCCATATCATAGCATGACTAAACACCGGCATGTCAGGACATGAAGTGGCATGAGTCAGGGCACTGTTGCATACGTTAGTATGTCCTGATATGCGCCGGTATGTCATGATATGCGTCAGTATGTCCTGATATACGCCAGTATGTCATGATATGCGCCGGTATGTATTTATATAAGCCTGCATAGCTTGACATGCCGGCGCATGGTGGGTAGAATGTTTTAAGATACACATATATACGGATACTATACAGCAATTCCTAGGAGAAATGAGGGGTAATATGCAGTCTAATGACGCACAGAATAACGCAATCAATCATATAGAGGGGCCTATGCTGGTGCTTGCAGGACCTGGCTCAGGCAAGACTACTGTAATTACAAGGAGGGTTAAGCGCTTGATTGAACAGGGAGTCAATCCGCTTAATATTCTTGTGATTACGTTTACGAAAGCTGCTGCGGAGGAGATGAGGGAACGCTTTTACAGGCTTATGGATGATAACAGAGGCAGAAACGTGACGTTCGGAACATTTCATGCGGTATTTTTTACTATATTAAAGCATGCCTATAACCTTTCAGCATCGAACATCGTGAAGGAGGAGGAAAGATATTCCATTGTTAAAAATGCGATTACAAGGCATGAGCTGGACATTGAGGATGAGCGTGAGTTTGTCGGGAATGTGCTTGGTGAGATAGGCCGTGTCAAGTCGGACAGAATCGCCATAGAGAATTACTATTCAACCAACTGTCCTTCGGATGTATTCAGGAGCATTTATGAGGAGTATTCCGGTAAGCTGCGCGGCAGCAGAAAGATAGATTTTGAGGATATGCTGTGCTATACCTACGAGCTTCTCACAGCGCGGAGGGACATTCTTTCTGCATGGCAGAGCAAGTTTAAGTATATTCTTATCGATGAGTTTCAGGATATCAATAAGATTCAGTATGACACGATAAGGCTTCTTGCACAGCCGGAGAATAATCTGTTCATTGTCGGGGATGATGACCAGAGCATCTATGGCTTCAGAGGCTCCAAGCCGGATATCATGCTCAACTTCGGCAATGACTACAGAAATGCCGGAAAGGTTGTGCTTGATGTGAACTACCGCTCCACACCGGAGATTGTGAAGGCGGCGGGAGACGTCATAAGATTCAACAATAAAAGATACAAGAAGAATATAAGAACGGACAAGCAGGGCGGCGGAGCCGTGATTGTGAGGCAGACCAGGGATTTTATCGATGAGTACGCCGAGGTGTGCGAGAGGATAAAGGCGCTTGTGCATGGGGAGAAGAAAAGCTACAGTGACATAGCTGTACTGTACAGAACCTCAGCGGGAATCGGTTCGCTGGTAAGAAGGCTCATGGAGAATGGGATTCCGTTTCAGATAAGGGATAAGCTGCCGGATATGTTTGAGCATTGGATAGCCAAGGATATTTTTGCATACATAAGGCTGGCTCTTGGCACTGCTAACAGGGCTGATTTCATTTCGGTGTGCAATAAGCCGAAGAGATACATAGGCAGGGATTATCTCACAGACGAGGAGATAGACCTTGATAAGCTGTGCTCATACTACGAGGACAAGCAGTGGATGGTGGAGCGCATAATGAAATTAAAGGACGACCTTGCCATGGTGGCAAAGCTTAACCCATACGCAGCTGTCAACTATATAAGACGCGGAATAGGATACGATGAGTATATTGCGGATTATGCGCTAAACCATCATATTCAGCCGGATGAGCTGTTTGATGTTTTAAATGACATCCATGAGAGTGCGAGAGAACACAATACCTTTGTGGAGTGGGACAGGGCGGTGAGCGAATACAGACAGCGTGTACATGAGGTTCCGGACAAAAGCGTGCCGAGGGTTACATTGACTACAATGCACAGCTCCAAGGGACTTGAGTTTGACACGGTTTTCATTATAGATGCCAATGAGGGTGTGTGTCCGCACAGGAAAGCCGTGCTTGACTCAGACATTGAGGAGGAGCGCAGAATGTTCTATGTGGCAATGACGCGTGCAAAGAGCCGGCTGTATATATATAGTGCGAGCGAGAAGTACAATAAGAATCTTGAGGTGAGCAGATTCCTCATAGAGGCTGGTCTGTATACAGCGCAGAAGCCAAAGGACAACGAAAAAGCCCCCGCTGGCGGAGGCTTTAACAGGGGCACAAGTGGTTACAGATGGAACCGCTCAGGTACCAATTATTCAGGGTAATGTTTTTCAGGGGGGTGAGGATTATTCCTCATCCTCATCGTCTGCTAAGAGCTCTGCGTATTCATCCTCATCCATAAGCTCATCGAATGCATCCGCAACACGCTCATACTCTTCGTCATCCTCAATATTGCCGAGTGATGGCTCTCCGTTTTCATCCTCAAAATACTGATAGAGATACACTTCGCCGTCGGCTGCGTCCTCATCGTTAAGTGGGAGAAGTGCGATATAGTCCTGCTCACCGACAGGGAATACCGCAACGATACCACATTCTACTTCTTTTCCGTCATCAAGGGAAAGTGTTACTGTACCCTCCTCAAACTCATTCATGTAATCCTCATTATTATTTTTGTTAGACATATTCTCCTCTTTCTGCACCGATAATGTAGAGTGCTATATTATTCTTTTTAGAAATATTCTGGTGTCTGAAGCTGCTTCAATTACAAAATATCATATACATGACGAAAAAGCAATCATAATCAGGCGGAGGCTTATGGGATATGCGGTAGTTTTGAAATTCGGTTTGAATGATTTTACAGTGTCATCAAATAATGGATGCAGATAAAATTTTATCGAGACAAAATAATTATAAAAAAAACTTGATATTTTAATTAATGTAATGTATTATGTATTTAAGTTTAAAAAATTAATATTAAATGTCAAAGAAGACAATATTTGCCGTATGTGCTTATTTTTATTAAGCTGGCGGAGATATTGTCTTTTTTATTTTCGGAGGAATGCTTGTATGGACAGAATTGATAAAAAAATAATTACA
>ULPZ01063538.1_pt1 | contig 67125 bp, 46 predicted proteins | sample 1953991 | NCBI WGS metagenome assembly ULPZ01 (sample SAMEA4835642, study PRJEB28245) | human gut metagenome | biome: gut microbiome; material: fecal sample | place: Denmark | collected 2008
TAATTTTAATTTATCGGTAAAAATTTACCGAAGTATTGTAAGTGATACACAGTAAAAATAAAACTCTGGGGGGTGATTAACTTATTTTAATCATTTTCTCCATTATCAGAGAAAATACGACACGACCGCATTGCTATCTCTGCACTGATACCTCAAGGAGCAGATATAAACAGTTATCCCTGTAACCCATCAGGCATGCAGGCAAATAAGCAGTAAAATAAGGTCCACTCCAGCCACAGAATGCTTCTCCAAATAAGTACGCAAAATACGAAGCGACGTAGAAATATGTTCCTGCACCGTATAGACGGAGATACCCAATGCCTCGGCAATCTCCCGATGCGACATATCCTGCTCACGGCTCATCTCGAAAATCTCACGCTGACGCGCTGTCAGCTGCTGCATGGCACGTGCTATAAGCCCACGCAGGTCATTGGCCAAAATACTATTATTTGTATCATTGCTATAATCCACCGCCTGCTCCAATATCTGCTCCTTCAGCTTGGCCTGATTTTCCAAATCACGCAGCTGATTTAGGATGCGATTGCGCACAATAGTATATAAATAAGAAGAGAACGAAGCATCGGGATTGATAAAACGTCGCCCCTGCCAGATGACGGTAAAAGCATCCTGAAAAATATCTTCGGCATACTCACGAGATTTCAGGAAACGCATGGCAAAGAAAATCAGCCGGTTCTTGTATGCGGCATAGAGTTCACAAAAAGCGTCCTCATCGCCTTCTATCAGGCGCTGCACCAAAATACGTTCATCATTCAAGACATCGGCTGTACACATACATTATCAGGTATTATAGATTACGGCTACAAAAGTATCATTGCGATGTGACAAATATATGTATTTTCCGGAAAAATACGTACTACATTACAGGTTAAAAGTTCAATCATGTATTTCCATACCCAACACCGACCTCTCCGGCCAAACAAACGACGACCTTATTGAGCCAGAAATTCGCCTTACACCTAGATAAGGCTCTCCTGACAAATAATAAAATCCGGCCCTTGTTTTTCTCTAGACACATCTGCCAGCACCTCATTTCAACGAACAGGCACTGACTGACACAAGTAATCGGATGTACTTTACCTACATTTCCGGCAACCTGATACCCGCCAGCGCCTCAATTACTTCACCCACATCCGCAATGATGCAGAGCCTTGTCAGTTTTTCCTGATAAACACAAGCCCACCAATATCCATTCCGCCACCGCATTCAGCCTCTATCTGTACCGAAAAAGGAGTACCGGCCTCAAACGCCGTTACCTGAAAACGATAAGCTACCTGAGCATGGGTAGCATCAAACAAGTTTTCACCCGACACTTCAGCTATCACTTCATCGCGTTTCAAGAGTTTCAGCTTACCCAGTTTCAATTTATCGCTTCCACCTGTGCATACCAATGTCAGTTCATAAGAGCCATTGCCCGAAATCTTGCCTGTACAATCAAAACCCAGCGATGACACATTGCCTGCCAACTGGCCGGGTGTCCACTTATAGGTAAAAGTACCCAATGCCTTATAAGCCGAATAATCGGGTGCAAAATATATAGGCAAGGAATAATGACGGTTGCTTACCACCGTAATGGCACGAAAATCACTCTTATTGCCTACCGTAACCGGAGCCTCATATTCAGGTGAATGGACAGTAGGATAGCGCCCATTGGTAGTATAGAGGATGCGGGCGCCCTCTACACTCGGTTCCAAAGCAAAGGTACAACCGCCCGAAGCAGTCTGCTCAACCGACACAATCTTAGGTTCGGGCACACGGTAATGACAATCCTTGTAATCCAGCTTGGCAAACTGACGGCTTAACCGGCGACTGAAATCACCGAAATCGCGGTCAGCCTTCCTGCACCAGGCCACCTCGGATATGGCAAGCATTCTGGGAAAAGACAAATACTCGGCATACTTCTCCGAACGGTTCTCATTCAAAGGAGCCAGCTCCTGAAGGACCGTATCATGGATAAACTGGTCTGTCCAGAAACAGCCTTGTATGCCCAATACCGTTGATGCAGGCGAATAGTCGTTCACCTCCATGGAATAGCACTTCTCCAATGAAATAGGTGGCATCCAGGTAGCCGCCTTTATTTCGCCCGGCGTATTGCTTTCGGGAAAATCCAGGTACATGTGGGTTGCCGGACAAAGAATGGCCTTGTGGCCGGTGGTTGCAGCCTGAAGCGTATCGGCCACATTATGCCAGATAAGTGCCACCACCTGATTGTCAAGCTGCCCCCGCTGAATGATTTCCTCCCAACCAATCACCGTGCGCTGCTTTTTCTTCATCATGTCCGAAACCACGTTGGTGAGATAACCCTGAAGCTGTGAGGCCTCCTTCAATCCCTCGCGCTCCATCACTACCCGGCACTTGGGACACTCCTGCCAACGGGTATAAACAGCTTCGTCACCACCAATGTTGATGTACGAAGAAGGGAAAAGAGCTACTGTCTCCTCCAGCACATCGGCCAGGAAACGATAGGAACTCTCCTTGCCTACACACAGCAGGTCGCGACTGATGAAATGCTGGTCGGGCACCTGATGCTGCTCGCCCGTGCACGACAGCCAGGGATAGGCGACTATGGCCGACAACATGTGAGCTGGAAATTCTATTTCGGGAATAATCTCTACATTGCGCAGCCGGGCATAGGCTATCAGTTCCTTTATATCTTCCTGCGTATAATATCCACCCATGCGCTCGGCGTCATCACGAGCCCATGCACCCACTTCGGTCAAGCGAGGATATTTCTTGATTTCCAGTCTCCAGCCCGAGTCATCTATCAGGTGCAACTGCAATTTGTTGAGTTTATACATTGCCATCATGTCAATGTACTTCATGACAAACTCCTTGTCATAAAAGTAGCGAGCCACATCGAGCATCATGCCACGCCAGGGACGTTCGGGCGCATCGCTGACATAGACCTGAGGCACTACCCAATCTATACCTCTGCACACCGAAGCACTATATACTTGGGAAGGCAAGAGCTGCAACAGACTTTGGATACCGTAAAACACCCCAGCCTCATCGGCTCCACAAACGGTAATGCCGGCTGCATCCACTTTCAGCGTATAGCCTTCGGAATGGTTCACCTCTTTCGGAGCCACCTTCAAATGTATGTCGGCCCCAGCCTTGTTTTCCGACAGGGCCAGCCTCCAGCCTGTAGACCTCTCCAATACTTCCTGCAAATATACGGCCTGTGCCCTCGACAGGCGGTCAAAACCTATGACCGACTTTTCTGTCAGCCTGTAGAAGCCTTGCCCTACCTCCATCTTCAAAGGCCGGGGCACTATGGAAACCTGTACCGGCTCATTCTGAGCCCAAACTACCAATGGCATCAGCATGCACAAACACGCCATACATGCCGCACAAACAAACTTTTTCATAACAGTATCCGATTATCAGTTATTCTTTTCCTGTGTTTTTCATTCTCAGACTTTCAGGTATATACGTTTTCTGTACATGACCCATAAAATAAGGTAAACCACCGCCATATTCCACATCGTAAGCATCAGTCCGTAGTAAGGTCCCATGTATTGTTCCAGTCCCCACAGGAAAGATTCGCCCATACACCTGAAGTTGACAATACTCGACAACATATAGGCCACTATGGAATTCATGCCATACACCTTCAGCCAGGTAATACCCGAACGATGTCCCTTATAATCTATCCAATAATAGAACAACCCCATCAGCATGAAGCAATAGCCACTGCTGACCAACACCATGGAGCTAGTCCAGATGGTCTTGATGACCGGCATCTGCAAGCCCCACAACCATCCGGCCACCGACATGGCTGCGCCTATACCCAGATAAAGCTGAACTTTCTTCTTACCCTCCATACGGTCTTTGGCTATGTAGCCGGCAAACAACCCTGTAAGTACCGTTACGGCAAAATTGAGACTGCTCAACAGCCAAGTATAATGATACCAGTCGGCCACCTGTACAACACCATCCTTCAGTTGGGCCGTATCGCGAAAGCGTCCCAACACAACGCTGTCTATCCACTCGGCCAGATTGGCATCGGGCGTATAGTTTCCTCCGCCATACCCGCCGATCGAAACAAACTGCATGGCTGCCCAATAGGCCAGCAATAAAAGCACGGACACCAGAATTTGTGTGCGTCGACTGGTAAAAAGGAATAGCAGGGCCGTCACCAGATAGCCGGTAGCAATGGCCTGCAGTGTATTGGAGTAGAGGTATATCTTGTCAGGATTCAGGCCCAACAGATTGCCCTGACACATCATACCGAATATCCAGAGCAGCACCACCCGCTTGAGCAGACGAAGAAGCAAGGGTTTCTTGTCGGCAGCATCCTTGTAGCGCGACAGAGAAAAAGGCATGGAGATGCCCGACATAAAGAGGAACAGGGGCATAATCAGGTCCCAAGGCGAAAAGCCCTCCCACTCTACATGCCTGAACACCCACATGAAATCCTGTAACCACGAAGCCTGAGTTGTCCAAGCCAGGGCTTCCATAAACGGCCCCAAAGCCACAAGAAAAAACAAGTCAAATCCGCGAAGCGCGTCAAGCGATTCCAATCGCTTCAAATCAGTCTTTTTTGTTTTCATAGCAGTTTTTATTTATTATATTGTGTAATGTATTGATTCAGTAGGAAAGGGTGCTAGGCATGCCTTGGCCGTATCATGCGCACCACCGTAGACAGCGTGTTCTGAATGGGCTTGCCCAAAATAATCATGGTGACAGCCACCAGAATAAGGGCAATGCCGAAAGCCTCCTGCCAAGTAAACTCCTCGCCAAAAACAAAGGCACCGATACAAACAGCCGTCACCGGCTCCATGGCACCCAGTATGGAGGTCAGTGTGCCACCAATGTGATGGACAGCCAATACCAGGGTAATGTTGGAAATAACGGTAGGCACCACGGCCAGCAATATGAGGTTGGTGAGCGACATGGCATCGGGGATGGGCTGTATGCCTTCATTCAGGAATGCCTTGACCGCAAACAAGATAGTGGTAAATACAAATACATAGAATGCCAGCTTGCGACTGTTCATCGTCTTGACGCGCGACTTGTTCACCGTAGTGATATAGCTGGCATAGCCTACGGCAGAGAGCAGAACAATGACCATGCCCAGTGGGTCGAGCACCAATTCCCCACCCTTGAGCGACAGTTTGGCCACTCCATAGATGGCCAGTACAATGGCCAGCCAGGTGACCCACGATGCCCGCTCGCGGAAAAGAATGAGCATCAGCAATGTGACGAATACAGGATAGGTGAAATGCAGCGTTGTGGCCACACCGGCTCCCATAAAGTCGTAGCCCCAGAACAGGAACAAGGCCGAAGCCGTATAGAAACCGGCCAGTAGCAACAGCACGGGTATGTCTTTCCGCTCAATGCTGAACGACTCCTTATGAAGCTTCATCATGCCAGCCAAGGCCAAGGTGGCAAAAAGAAAACGATAAAATAAAATAGAATCCAAGGCCATGCCTCCCTTCATCAGAGGCAAAGTGAAAAGCGGAATGAGGCCAAATGTTACCGATGTGGCCAATCCATAGAGAAATCCTTTCAGGCTATTCATAGTCAATCTGCATTAATTGGTTTACTGCTCCGCCTTTATGGCAAAGACAGGGCAAAGATAGGCATTTTGCCCATAAGACACAGAATGCCAACCAACATTCTATTCACTGAATCCATACAAAACAGAGTTATCGATAAAGCTATCGCACACCCAACGAGCTGTATGCTTATAGGAAATGGAATTGGTCTATTCTTCATATACGGCCTATCCGGCAGGCTCCAAAAACGCCTTTTCTTCGCTCCTAAAGAAACGAACGAGATACGGAGCAGGTACGAAGAAGGTACGAATGAGGTACGAGGAAGGTAAGAAGAAGGTCTATTTTTCAGGCGAAGGGAAATAATGGAAGATATTTAAGGGAGCCCTGGAAAGAATTTAAACGAAGAAAAGACAAGAGAAGCGGGAAGAATATAAATCCTGAATATTGACAAACAAAAATTGTCTGACGAAGAGGGAAAGACAGGAAGCCGCAGACAGGCCCCAACAGGAGAAAACGGCTGTCGAACCATAAAGTCGAAGACGGAGGGCAACAATAAGCCCGGCTGGCAACCGTGTACCAACCGGGCATATAAGCGACGGCATGACAGAACGAGAAACTGTCGACCGAGGTATCAGGATTTCTTATTCACCATGATGTCAAGCACCAGACGGTCGGTTTCGTTCATGCCTTGCGAACCTATCTTGGTCAGGTTTCGTATGCTTTGGTCCACATCCTTGTCGACGATACCTTCTACTGACGTCACACAACGATTCTCCATGGCCATGATGGCAGAAAGAACGGCAGTAGAAACTCCAGTAGTCACCTTCAGCGCACAGCTGGGTTTGGCACCGTCGCAAATCATACCTGTCAGGTTGGCTATCATGTTCTGCACAGCATAGCATATCTGCTCAAAACTGCCTCCCATGAGCCAAGTGATGCCACAACTGGAACCAGTGGCAGCTACTACGCAACCACAGAGGGCCGAAAGGCGTCCCAGGCTCTGCTTGATGTAAATCACAGTGAGGTGGCTCAACATCAACGCACGAATCAACTCTTCCTCCGACTTTCCGTTTTCTTCGGCATAGACCACTACTGGAAGCGTGGCCGAAATTCCCTGGTTGCCGCTGCCCGAATTGCTCATGACGGGAATCATGGCACCAGCCATACGGGCATCGCATGCACCCGAAGTATAAGAAAGGATATGCGAGAACACGCTGTCGCCCATGACCTTGTGTTCATAGTTTCCGCGCAGCATCTTGCCCAGGCCGTGACCGTAATCACCTTTGAAGGATTGCTCGGCAGCAGCTTTGTTCAGACGCGCAGTATCGAGAATAAAACGGATTTCATCCAATGGGGCTGTCGTAGCGAAATCATACACCTTACGTAAAGTCAGGTCGACAGTCTCACCATCGTCGTCGGAAGCACTGCCGGCACATTGCTTATCCAGCAACACATGTTCATTGCGGGCCACATATACAAAATTGGTATGTCCGCCGGCAATAATGGCAACTGCTTTCTCACCGTCAGCCTCGCAGTGTACTTCCACATACAGCTTCTCCGTGATGCCATCTTTCAGCGCTATATGTATGCGATGCTCGTCAATGAAACGCTTGCCTTCGGCTACAGCTTCGGGTGTGCTGTCCTTCAATACCTCAAGCTGATAGTCCGACTTACCCACCAATGCTCCCAAAGCTATGGCTATGGGCAGACCTATCATGCCTCCGGTGCCGGGAATACCTACACCCATGGCATTCTTCAGAATATTGGTACTGAGCAGTGCTGTAATTTTCTCAGGGCGCTTGCCCAGCACTTCGGCAGCTTTGGCCACGCACAATGCTACGGCCATAGGCTCCGTGCACCCGATGGCGGGAACGACTTCGCGCTTCACCAGGGCAATGATATTTTTCCTTTCTTGTTCATTCATATCTCACCAAGCTATTAATTATAGAAAAGTGCAACAAAGATAATATTTAAGTGTAATAATACCTGCTTTCAGGATAACATTTTGTCATACGGAAAACGAATTTGGACTGACTTTAAACGAAGAATGAATGAACATTTGACTACACTTGAGCATTATAAGCTGTTACAGATGATGATAAAAGCACTATTTTTTTATACATTTGCAATGTATTATCAAACTATTGATTGAAATTTTGCAAATAAAACAGGTAAAGTATTACAAGTTTCTCAAGCAATAAAACATTATCAGTCAACAAGTTGAGTTAGAAGGTAAAGCTTAAATGCCAAACAGTATTATACAGTCTATGTACTTACTATTGAGCTTTATCTACTAAAGACCACCTTTAGGTGGACTGATACCTTCATTATTACTTTTAAACTCAAGTTTTGCATTTGCGAATTGAAAATCAACGAAGTTAAAGTTGAATACCTTATTTACCACCTTATTACCAACAGATTAAACCATTAGAACCAAACCTAACCCAAAAACAGAAGAAGAATGAAAATGAAAGAATGGATGGCCTGCCTGCTGCTTGCCGTACTGGCAACGGCCTGCATACAGGAAGAGGCTCTGAACACAGAAGCAGACATTGAGTCGGTGGAATTGCCGGGCGACGTACTGGTGCGCTATGTACAGCTTGACGCCATCAACAACGAAACCGAAGGAAAGGTTTACCCCATTGTGTTATACGTCAAAAAGGATACCGACGTGAGCAAACTGGCGCCTGAACTGACACTGACACCGGGAGCCACCGTGGTACCGGAAAGCGGGACTGTACTGGACTTCAACACACCACAGACCTACATCGTGACTTCGGAAGACGGACAGTGGCAACGCAAATACCGACTGGAAGTAACCAGTACGGGATTTACCTGCAGTAACTATAATTTTGAGAACGTACGTCTGGGAAGGGACGGCAAATATCACATATTCTATGAAACCGACCAGATGGGCGTGGAGACCATGTCCTGGGCCAGTGGTAATCCGGGCTATGCACTGACAGACTACACCATCAAGGACCCGGAAAAGTTTCCTACCTACCAGTCGGCCGAAGGCAAGGATGGCACAAAATGCCTGAAGCTGGTGACCCTGAAAACAGGTTCGCTGGGCAGTAGTGTGAACATGCCTATTGCAGCGGGCAATCTGTTTAACGGCGAGTTCAACCTGGGCAGCGCACTGACCAATGCACTGAAGGCTACTAAGTTTGGCACACAGTTCGATTATATACCGACTACCCTGCGGGGCTACTACAAGTTCAAGGCCGGTGAGACCTTCTACGAACTGGATAAAAATGCGGAAGACAAGCTGAAGCCCGTGCCCGACCGTAAGGATATCTTCGACATCTACGCTGTCTTCTATGAGAGCACTACAGAATGCCCTGTACTGGATGGCACCAACATATTGGCCGAAGACAACGAACAGATAGTCTCTGTAGCACGCATTGAAAACGCCAAGGAAACAGATGAATGGACGGAATTTATCCTGCCCTTCAGAATGCGCGACGGCAAGACCGTGGACCCAAAGAAACTGTATAACCTGGCCATCGTATTTGCATCGAGCATACGCGGTAACTACTTTGAAGGAGCACCGGGCAGTACACTATACATTGACGAAGTGGCCTTGGACTATGAAGAATAAAACTTAAAACAAGAAGAAAATGACAAAAAGATATATACTGTGGCTCATCATGAGCTTTGTAGTGGCAACAACCACCCAACTGCATGCACAAGAAGACCGCAACCGGGGCATCATACAGTCAGCACTCTACGGACTGGAATATGAAGTGAAAGCCGGTTTCAATATAGGAGGCACCTCGCCCATTCCTCTCCCCAAGGAAATAAGAGCACTGACGGGATACTCGCCAAACATTAATTTTTCCATTGAAGGAGATATCATCAAATGGATAGACAAGGAAAAGAAATGGGGCGTGATACTGGGACTCAGGCTTGAAAGCAAAGGCATGGAAGCCGAAGCACGCACTAAAAACTATAGCATGGAAATCATAGGCAACGGCGGAGAGCGAATGAAAGGCAATTGGACGGGTATGGTAAAAACCAAATTCAATGCCTCATATTTTACTGTGCCTATATTGGCGGCCTGGAAGGCCAACCAACGGACAAGGGTTCATTTTGGTCCTTATGTGTCGTTGCTGACTAGAGGAGATTTTTCGGGATATGTATTTGACGGCTATCTGCGAGAAGGAGACCCTACAGGCAATAAAGTGAACTTTGAAGGCGACAGTACAGCCCCCTACGACTTTTCTGACGACCTGCGCAAATTTCAATGGGGTTTGCAAGCCGGCTTCAGCTGGCGTGCATTCAAGCATCTGAATGTGAATGCCGACCTGACTTGGGGACTGAACGACATCTTCCAGAAAGATTTCCAGACTATTACCTTTGCCATGTATCCAATCTACCTGAATGTGGGATTTGGGTATGCGTTCTGAATAATGTGATATAAAAGACAACTCCCGCCATCGCAACCAAAGTACGATGGCGGGAGTTTTTGTTTAATTATCTCAATATTCAGATTTTATTCTGCAGAATTCTCTACTACTTTAAAAGAACCGTTTGCCAAATCAAGACCGATATTGAAAGAACTTGTTTCATTCCATATATTTTCAATCTCTGTTAACGAATTAATTCCTAACAGTCCTTGAATTACAGCCCATACATCAACAGGTTCCTTTATATTTTTCACTATTTCCTCTAAATCTGGTAATAATGGGAAGAGCACAGGCATTACAATATCAAAGGTTTCTTTATCTATATTTATATAAATATCTTCAAGCTGGCTACCATCCTTCAATGCAACAGTCTTCAACTGATAATTCAAAGGAAAACCATTAAATAAATATCCTACAAGTTTTTCTATATCTGAATCTGATATTTTATTCAAATCCAATTTGGCAAGAATAGCATTATCTTCCCCTAATCCTTGTAACAATCCTGATAATAAATTCTTTATCTCCGCGCCACTCATACCTTTCAGCATTTCAAGAATAGCAGCAAAATCAATACTTTCACCTTCCTGACCTTGATCCTTCATTGCTTGCGAAACTATATTGGCAATATCCAAAACCACGTAAAGATTGTCACCACTAGCGTACCAATAAGCCAAATTTTCAGGAGAAGTTACCCACGATAAATCAGCTCTAGAGGCTAATGTTCCTGAAAACATTGCTCCCATCACTTCACTCATCATAGTATTGAAATCTATTTCAGGTACTTCTTTTACATAGTTTGCAACAATAGCACCATTTGGACAAAATTCAACCGTATTCAATAACTTATTCATGACAACAGATAATGCTAACGTACCTATATTATCAATATTATCAGCACTTGTTCCATTATTATAAGTTGATTTCCAATTTATACTAGCAGGTGCACAACGCATTTCCAATTTCGCTTCATTATACTTTCTATACACAGAATCTGCTAAAACCCACTTTTTCACCAAGAAACCATTGGCAGCAGAAGTAACCTCTACAGTAGCCTTTCCATCCAAAGTGATAGTACCGACAACATTGACATCGATTGAGCTTACCAAATCGGCAACAGCCTTGGTAGTGGCAATAGAGTTAGTACCCTGAAAGCTGAAAGAACCGTCAGATTGTTCAGCAACAGATACATTCACTGCCACTTCATTTAATCCGCGTACAGCGTTGTTCAATGTCAAAACACCATTCTGTGCATCGGTCATGGCAAGGCTGACACTTGCATTCGGAAAACTTTGTGAATTGGTGGTTAAGGTAAGGTTTTCGGCAGAAATCGTTTCTGTCGGAAGCTTTGTCCAGTTTGCATTTTCTTCATCATCACTACAAGCCGTGAAAAAACTCAGCGAGCAAATCAATGCGAACGCATAAAGCAAATTTTTCTTCATAAGATTACATTAATGTTGTTAATAATACACCTCTACAAGAGGCTTGATTCTTCTATTCTAAAAAAACAGGGGCAAAGTAAGGAGTTTCCTAACAGATATACAAGGTCTTTCATTTAGATTAATTGTTCTGTTTTTAAGATTATCACATAAAATCGGGTATTTTTTCATGCCATATCGGTCAAACAATCATATTTCTGCCATAGAAGAGAGAGGTACGACTGAGGAAAAAAGAGTCGCGTTTCGTTGGATTTCTTCAAATAAAAGTCTTATCTTTATCCTGATTTATTCATTGGAAAGCGTCTATCTATTATTCTAACTATTTAAAGCGACTTGATTATGTTCAATTCTTTTGGAAACATTTTCCGCCTTACCAGCTTTGGAGAATCGCATGGCAAAGGCATTGGAGGCGTCATCGACGGTTTTCCAGCAGGTATCGACATTGATTTAGACTTTGTACAGACCGAACTGAACCGACGCAGACCGGGACAGTCGTTGCTAACTACTGCCCGTCAGGAACCGGACCAGGTAGAGTTCCTATCGGGTATTTTCGAAGGGAAATCAACCGGATGCCCCATCGGTTTCGTGGTCTGGAATAAGAACCAACATTCGGACGACTATAATAACCTGAAAAATGTATATAGGCCATCACACGCTGACTTTACATACAAAACCAAATATGGCATACGCGACCATCGGGGAGGCGGACGTTCATCGGCCCGTGAGACCATATCGCGCGTGGTGGGTGGTGCATTGGCCAAGCTGGCACTCAGACAGCTGGGTATCAGCATCACGGCCTACACTTCGCAAGTGGGACATATCAAACTGGATGATAACTATACGGCCTATGACCTGAGCCTGGTGGAGAGCAACGACGTGCGCTGCCCCGACCCCGTAAAGGCACAGGAGATGGAAACGTACATCAAGCAAATCAAAGCAGAAGGCGACACGATAGGAGGAGTCATCACTTGTGTCATCAAAGGATGCCCCATAGGGCTGGGGCAACCGGTATTCGGAAAGCTACATGCCGCGCTGGGAGGAGCCATGCTCAGCATCAATGCAGCCAAAGCCTTTGAATATGGCGATGGATTCAAAGGACTGAAAATGAAAGGTTCGGAACAGAACGACGTGTTCTACAATAATGCCGGACGCATAGAGACACGAAGCAACCACTCGGGAGGCATACAGGGCGGCATCAGCAATGGACAGGACATCTATTTCAGAGTGGCCTTCAAGCCGGTAGCCACGGTGCTGATGGAACAGCATACGGTCAACCTGGACGGCATAGACACTACCCTCAAAGCTAAAGGGCGCCACGATCCTTGCGTATTGCCGCGTGCCGTGCCTATTGTGGAGGCAATGGCTGCCATGACGATACTCGACTATTACCTGATTGACCGTACTACACAATTATAGCATTGCGCAATCATAGTGAACACAGCTATAGACAACCTTTAAATAATCATATAATGGACATCAAACAATATATCGCAAAAAACGAGAACCGTATGCTGGACGAGTTGTTCAGCCTTATCCGCATCCCCAGCATCAGTGCCAAACCTGAACACCATGACGACATGCTGGCTTGTGCCGAACGCTGGAGACAGCTGCTGCTGGAAGCCGGAGCCGACGAAGCACACGTAATGCCATCGGCAGGGAATCCCATTGTGTTTGCCCAAAAGACCGTTGACCCGCAAGCGCAGACCGTGCTGGTCTATGCCCACTACGACGTCATGCCGGCAGAGCCGCTTGAATTGTGGAAGAATGAACCTTTTGAACCGGAGATAAGAGACGGAAGAATCTGGGCACGCGGAGCGGACGATGACAAAGGACAGTCGTTCATACAGGTTAAGGCCTTTGAATATGTAGTGAAGAACAACCTGCTGCACCATAACGTGAAGTTCATCTTTGAAGGCGAGGAGGAAATAGGCTCACCCAGCCTTGAGGCTTTCTGCCAGGAGCACAAGGAACTGCTGAAGGCTGACGTCATCCTGGTATCGGACACCAGCATGCTGGGAGCAGACCTGCCTTCACTGACTACCGGACTACGCGGACTGGCTTACTGGGAAATAGAAGTGACTGGTCCTAACCGTGACCTGCACTCCGGACACTTTGGCGGTGCGGTGGCCAATCCTATCAATGTCTTGTGCAGCATGATAGACAAGGTTATAGACAAGGAAGGACGCATCACCGTGCCCGGATTCTACGACGACGTGGAAGAAGTGCCGCAGGCCGAACGCGACATGATTGCCCACATTCCATTTGACGAAGAAAAGTACAAGGCTGCCATCGGTGTCAAAGCACTGACCGGAGAGAAGGGCTACAGCACGCTGGAGCGCAACAGCTGCCGTCCGTCGTTTGATGTATGCGGCATCTGGGGCGGCTATACGGGTGAAGGCTCAAAAACGGTATTGCCCTCAAAGGCATACGCCAAAGTGTCGTGCAGACTAGTGCCCCATCAGGACCATCACAAGATTTCGAAACTCTTTGCCGACTATATAAAGAGCATTGCCCCCGACACGGTGCAAGTGAAAGTGACACCGATGCACGGCGGACAAGGATACGTCTGCCCCATCAGCCTGCCGGCTTACCGTGCGGCAGAAAAAGGATTTGAACTGGCTTTCGGAAAGAAACCGTTGGCCGTGCGTCGTGGTGGAAGTATTCCTATCATTGCCACCTTCGAACAGGTGCTGGGCATTAAGACAGTGCTCATGGGATTCGGACTGGAGTCTAACGCCATTCACTCGCCCAACGAGAACATACCGCTTGACATCATCCGTAAAGGCATCGAGGCTGCCATCGAGTTTCACGTCAGTCTGGAAGAGTTCAGCAAATAAAGCAATAAGAAAATCACTACAGACCATACGTCGTACGCGTAACCCTAAACTCGGTACGACGGTTCAAGGCATTGCAAATCTCCTGCTCCTCGGGCAGGAGATTTTTTATAAACTCCTCGGTCAGCACATCGCCCTCCTTCAGGAAGGGAGCTTGCTGCAAGGCATAGGCATCTACCACCTTCGGGCTTTCCTCGCCATAGCCTTTGGCCGTCAGGCGGTCGGGCTCTATACCACCGGCCACCAGATAGCGCACGACAGACTCGGCACGCCGCTGCGACAGGCGCAGATTGTAGTCGTCCTTGCCGAAATAGTCGCAATGTGCCCCCAGTTCGATGCACACGGTAGGATTGTCCTTCAGCAACTTCACCAGCTCATCGAGCGAAGCCGACGAGGCTGGAGTCAGGTCGGCACGGTCGAACTCATAGAAGATATTCTCAATCAGCACCGGCTTGGTGATGGAAGCAAGACCGAACTCCGCATGATATTCCCGGTCTTCTTCCACACTATCTGTTGCCAACTCCTGGCAACCATTCAGATAGCCGCGGCAAGCCGCTAACAGAGCGTAGCTGCGACCGGGAGCAACTTCTTGCCTGAAAGTGCCGTCGCGGCGGGTATCAATACGCAGATAGGTGCCATCGTTGCCCGCCAACGTCACCGTAGCGCCGGCCAAAGGGCCTCCCTGACGGTCGTAAACCAGGCCAGTCAATACATGATGAACTTCAGGATACTCAAAACTATATAAATGGTCCCAACCGCGTGCATCGACACGGTTGGACGAGAAGAAGCCCCGATTGGGATGTCCCGGCTCGAAAGTCATGCCGAAATCATCGGCAGCCGAATTGACCGGACAGCGCAGGTTCTCCACTTGCCAGTGACCAGTTAAACTGTCAAGTGCCGCCCTGAATATATCCAGTCCGCCCATGCCGGGATGTCCGTCTGAAGAAAAATACAGGCTGCCGTCGGATGCCACCGTCGGGAACATTTCGCTACCGGCAGTGTTCACTTCCGGCCCCAAGTTCTCCACAAAGCCTACACCGTCGGCTGTCAGTGCCGCCCTCCAGATGTCCGTACCTCCCTGTCCGCCGGGCATGTCGGAAACAAAATAAAGCCACGCCCCGTCGGCCGAGACAGCTGGATGGGCATAGGACGAGAGCGTATCGGCCGTAAGCTGAAACAAACGCGGTGCCCCCCACTCTGCCCCGGTGCGTTGCGATAAATAAATCTCAGCGTATGCTGGTGCGTCGGGCAATGTGCGGCAGCGGGTAAAGTACATTGTCTTTCCGTCGGGCGAGAAGGCACAGGCTCCTTCCTCAAATTCCGTGTTCAGTGTTCCGGCCAGTGTATCGGGCTTCTGCCAGCGTCCACGTTCATCGCGCCGCGACAGGAATATGTCGGCACTCTTCTGACCGGTAATACCGTTTTCTTCCTCTCCCTTGGCCTCCTTGCGGGTAGAGGTAAAATAAAGCAGCGAAGCATCGTCGGCCGCAAACATGGGCGCATAGTCGCTACGCCGCGACAAGAAGACCTGCTCGCGCTTCACCTTGTAGCGCGTAGGCTGCTGTTTCCACTCCATGGCCAGACTACACGCCTTCAATCCCGACCGGGCCGACTCCACACGCAAAGCTTCATGCCCGCGAGCCTTCAGCGAATCGGCAGAGGTATGCGCAGCATAGTCTAGATAAGCCTTATAGCGTTCGGCCGCCGCCTTGTATTCTCCATTCTTCTGCAACGTGGCAGCCAGGTAGAACAAGGCCACACTGTCCTTGCAGCCATAGCGCAAGGCGTTGAGATAGGCTCCTTTGGCACGTGCCGTATAGTTGATGCGACGATAGCATTCGGCCATGCGGAAAGCCAGTGCCCCCCGCTCGGCACGCTTGCGCGGCGATGTACGCTGGTAGGCAGCTTTGTAGTAGCGGGCTGCCTCAAAATATTCACCGAGGCTATAGCACTGCTCGGCACGACGCAGGCTTTTGCCCGTGCCACACGAACAGCAGACCGCCATCAACACGGCCCAACAGACAACCATCGGAAAACTACTTCGCTTCATAGGGGACAAAAATAAGGAATACAGCGGGATTTCAAGACAAACCACTCCATTTTTTCAAAGCTGGAAGCCTAACTTATCCGAGGAACGCAGGCTGTTACCATCACCAGAGCAGAAACCATAGTGCCAAGGAAACAACAGGCACGCTCCAATGAAATATATTGTAAAAAGCCATTAGCCCGAAAAGCAAACAGACACCCTAAAGGATATATATAACAACAAAAAGCTAGTAATATGCCTACTCCGCTTACAAAGCATTCTACATAAAAACGACAACCAGCCGAAGTTAAGACCATAAAACGGCCTCTTCCGACTAAAAACATTCTTTGTTTTACCCGAAAACATTGCTTTTTCCGACCTAAAACATTGCTTTTTCTGCATTAAAACTATACTTCCCGCGTGATAGGAGTATAGACTTTGCGACCAAGGAGTCCGAAGTTATCAACCAAAGTATTAACTAATACCGTCCAATACCTCTTTTTTGCTCCACCAAACAGTCTAAAAAACGTTTTTCAGCCTTCCGGTTTTCCTGGCTCATCTGTCAATATTTCGCTATTCATATCACTCACTGCTAGTTATCCATTCTTAGCTTCAAAAAAATCCATCAGTACTCCCTCCGCCCGAAAAAACGCCATTCTCAGCCAACAGGAAATACAAAATGTCATTTTGACAAACTCCAGCCAAACTGCCGAAAACACTTCCAAACATACCCGGCTAAAGACATCATGGCATGGCAATGCTTTGAAAACCTCCTTTTCGTTTGCCTCTGTGCATACCAATCGCTATCTTTACCGCCACTACGCTTCCTCCCATGAAGAGGCGCCCAATGAACCTATTAAACTCCATACCTATGAACAACGATTTCCACCTACAAGCCATCGGCCTGATGTCGGGCACCTCACTCGACGGGCTGGACATCTGCTGCTGTACTTTCCACCGAAGCAACGGACGGTGGAATTTCCACATCGATGCAGCCAGAGGCTATACCTATCCCGACGAACTGAAATACAAACTGGGGACTGGCGCGCAGCAAATGAGCGCACTGGAGTTCATCACCTTCCACAGTGCCTACGGACGCTTTCTGGGCGAGCGGGTCAATGATTTCATCCGCGAATTTGGTGTATGCCCCGACATCATTGCCTCGCACGGACACACCATCTTCCACGAACCACAGAAGCGCATCATGTTCCAGATAGGCGACGGAGCGGCCATTGCGGCCGAAACGGGCATCCCCACCGTGTCCGATTTCCGCAGGCTGGACATCATGCTGGGCGGACAAGGCGCACCGCTGGTACCCATAGGCGACCGCTTGCTGTTTGCCGACTACGATTTCTGCCTCAACATCGGTGGTTTTTCCAACATTTCGTTCGAGAAAGACGGACAGCGCGTTGCGTTCGACATCAGCCCGGCCAACTATGTCATCAACCACTATTGCCGCCAAATAGGACTGGAATTTGACCGCGACGGACTGTTGGCCCGACAAGGAAGCATTTGCCAGCCACTACTCGACCGCCTGAACGGAATGGACTTCTACCAACAGGCCGGCCCGAAGTCGCTGGGACGGGAATGGGTGGAGACACAGGTCTATCCCCTGCTCGACAGCTATGGGCTGAAGCTGGAAGACATGCTACGAACCTTCTACGAGCACGCGGCCTGGCAGGTGGCCAGCGTCGTGTCTGAAGCGGCCACCAACAAACACACCCCGCAAATGCTGGTGACAGGTGGCGGAGCCTATAACAAGTTCCTGATGGAACGCATGGCGGCCCTCTGCCCGTGCAAGATTGTCGTTCCCGACGGACAGATTATAGAATACAAGGAAGCATTGATTTTTGCCCTGCTGGGCACGCTCTACATGGCCGACGAGCCAAGCTGCCTGGCCTCGGTGACGGGAGCAAGCAGGGACAACATCGGAGGAATGCTGTTTAAGACCTGAAACTGGATGCGCCGGACATTTCTCGTTTGACAAAAATGTCCGGCCAACAGCGGAAAACCAGCTTGACACCGGAAGTCATTATTCAAAAGGTTTTCGGAAAGTACAGCCGTTGCGCCACTCAGAACAGCCATAAGCGGTTTTGCCCTTGATGATGACGCCCTTGCCACACAAAGGACAAGGCTGCCCAACGATGTCGGTCGACGGCTGGGGTGCCACTTGTACCTGCACCTGGGGCTGCTCGGCAGCCGAAGCAGCTTGGGTAGCTTTCTTGGACGTACGCTTCCGAGGTTCTTTCTTGGGTTTGTCGGCAGCAGCGGGCGATTTGGCAGCGGCTTGCTTGGGAGCAGGCGGTGCCTGTACGGTGATGCGGCGGTTGCTGCGGTCGGCCATGACGGTAGCAACAATCTCCTTGACCATCTGCTTCAGCTCTTCCAGAAACTGTCCGGCATTGTAGGTCCGCTTTTCTATCTCGCGCAGCTTCTTCTCCCAAATACCGGTCAGCTCGGCCGACTTCAGCAGCTCCTCACGTATCATCTGTATCAGCTCCACGCCGGTGGGTGTGGCTATCAGATTCTTCTTCTCCTTGCGTATGTAGTTGCGCTTGAACAAGGTCTCAATGATGGCAGCACGGGTAGAAGGACGGCCAATGCCGTTCTCTTTCAGGGCGTCGCGCAGCTCGTCGTTGTCCACCAGCTTTCCGGCAGTTTCCATAGCCCGCAAAAGGGTAGCTTCGGTGTAAGGCCGGGGCGGCTGTGTCCATTTCTCCACCAAGTCGGGCACATGGGGGCCACTTTCTCCCTTGACAAAAGCCGGAAGAACTTTGTTGTCCTCATCGGTATCCTTGTCGTCGGCATCAGCCGCGGCATTGGTTGTATTTTGGTTGAAAACCACACGCCAGCCCGGTTCCAGAATCTGTCGTCCGGATGTCTTGAACTCAATGGCCTCGGCTTCCGCTTCCCCGTTTTCGGTCGGGAAAAGAGCGGAAGCTACGTTTTTCTTCACCTCACCAATGACGGTGGTGGTAGAAAACTTACAGTCGGGATAGAATACAGCAATGAACCGGCGTGCAATAAGGTCGAACACACGGCGCTCCATATCGGTCAGGTTCATGGCTGCCTGACCGGTAGGAATAATGGCATGGTGGTCGGTCACCTTGGAATTATCAAAGACTTTCTTCGACTTGGGCAATGTCTTCCCATCGAGAGGAGCAGTCAGGACGGTATAGTCGCGCAGCCCTTTCAGGATATTTGGACACTTGGGATAAATATCATCGCTCAGGAAGGTGGTGTCTACACGTGGATAAGTGGTGATTTTCTTTTCGTAGAGCGACTGAATGGCCTTCAGCGTATCATCGGCCGAATAAGCAAACTTTTTGTTGCACTCCACCTGTAAGGAAGTAAGGTCAAACAGTCGCGGGGGAGCCTCCTTACCTTCTTTCTTGGTGACCGAAGTCACAGTGAAAGGAGCATCCTTTATCTGACGGAGCAGTTCCTCACCCCGCTCACGGTCGGTAATGGGGTCAATGCCACGATTCTCCTCTTCCTTCTTCGGCTTCTTTCCGGCGACAATGGCCTCCTTCTGCTTCTCGGCCTCCAAAGCCAGTTCTTCATCGCTTTTGCGGATAAGGGCAGAGAAAGTGGTGTCACGATAGACGGTATTAAGCACCCAATATTGTTTAGGCACGAAGTTCTCTATTTCCAGTTGGCGGTTGACAATGAGAGCCAGTGTAGGAGTCTGCACGCGTCCGATGGAAAGGACCTGGCGGTTCTGCCCGTACTTCATGGTGTAAAGGCGCGTGGCGTTCATGCCCAGCAGCCAGTCGCCTATGGCACGGCTCAGACCGGCTTCGTACAGAGGCTGAAAGTCGGATGCGTCGCGCAACTTGGCAAAGCCTTCGCGTATGGCCTCTTCGGTCAGCGAGGAAATCCAAAGTCGCTTCACCGGACAGCGCGCGCCGGCCTTCTGCATCACCCAACGCTGGATGAGCTCTCCTTCCTGGCCGGCATCACCGCAGTTTATTATCATATCGGCTTTCTGCATCAGTCCCTCAATGACATGGAACTGACGTTCGTATGTAGGATTACTGATAAGCTTAATGCCGAAGCGTGGCGGAATCATGGGCAGATATTCCAGTCGCCACGACTTCCAGTCGGGTGTATATTCATGAGGTTCTTTCAGCGTACAGAGGTGACCGAATGTCCAAGTCACCTGGTATCCGTTTCCTTCTATATATCCGTCTTTCTTTTCCCTTGCCCCCAGCACGTCGGCTATGTCGCGCGCCACGGAAGGTTTCTCGGCAATGCAAACTATCATTCTCTATTTTTTAATTTCGGTGGGCAAAGATAGTGAAAGACGAGAGCAGAGACAAACAGAAAACGAAGTTTTCAGGTTTGGCCATGCCGAGCTGCATCCTATCTTAGGAAAATACAGAGAAAGGCAAGTGCAGAAACAAACGGAACGAAATTTTCAAGTTTGGCCCTAGCAAACCACCCCTATAGACTTCAAAAAAGTACTCACCCCCAAACCCTGCCATCTTACAAAAGGGCATAAAAAAAGGGCTCCGCTGAGCCCAACCTTTGTTAACCTTAAATCTAATACTATGAAAAACACATTGCAAAGGTACGGAATTTTGGAAAACCTGCAAACTTTCCAAATAAAAAAGCATGTTTAATAACATAGATTAAGAAGAAAGGGCGGATATGCTAACACATTCCGCCCTTCCTTTAACATTTAGTCTGTGCTTTCAGACCGTTCTTTTCATAGAAAATATAGTTGTACTAATACCTTCATAGCAAGAGGACTCTCCCTTTGGGGAATATCAATAACCAGGATTATTCTTCCCCTCCAATTTCGGATTGCTCTGCAACTCGACTAACGGAATAGGAAGCAATTCATGTTTGCCACTGATGAAGTTTTGGTAAGCGGGATATGGTTTATTCTCCTTCTTATTGACCGAACTGGCTTCTCCAAAAAGCGTTAAGGCATCTTTCAGTACTCCCCAGCGGATAAGGTCATACTTGCGTTGCCCCTCGAAAGACAATTCAAAGCCACGCTCCCAATAAAGGGCTGTACGGAAACGTCCCTGTTCATCACCGTCAGTAATGAAAGGCAGATTATGTGTTTTTTTGCGGACAGCCATCAGTTGATCGTAGTTGGCCGATGTATAAGGAGTGGCTCCAGCACGTTGACGTACACTATTTAACAATATCCAAGCTTGTTCTGTCTTTCCCACTTCGTTGTAGGCTTCCGCTGCCATCAGCACTACATCGGCATAGCGCAAGGCACAATAGTTCACGTCACCGTAGTTCATGTTCTTGTTGCGGCTTTCGGGACTCATCCATTCTCTGCGCCACTTGCCGGGATACCAGGAACCGGCACTGCGCTCTTCCTTTACATGCTGCTTGTCTTTCCACGTAAAACGATAGGTGCAGATGCTCACATCGCGGCGCACATCGCTTTCCTCGAAGAAGTTCCTCCACTCAGGTACGGTGATAAAGAAACCGTTGGCACGTCCCATATAGTTGGCCGACTCCGAAGAAGCGATTCCCGTAGGTTCGGCCACTAACGGACCGTTGTAGATGCCCCATGCGCCCCCGTTGCGACTGCCTTGCTGGTGATAGAACGATATTTCGAACAGGCTCTCCTTACTGTTGAGCACACCTTCAGAAAATCCTCTGAAAAGAGCTTCATAACCACCTTCATAGAAGTCGTGATAACTGTTTACCTGAAAAGCGTCCCACTCGGCAAGGACTGCTTCGAAATAGGCTTTGCGGGTATTTTCATCGGGGCGCGACAGCTTTCCATCCTGTTGCAGGCTGTATCCAGCACGTTGCAGGTATACACGCATCAGCAAAGCGCGGGCTGCACCTTGTGTCACCCTTTCGGGGCTGGACGAAGCCGTTGCCCAGTCCAGGTTATTCTTAGCAAAATCCAGGTCGGCAATAATCTGGTCGTAAATTTCCTCACGGCTCACGCGGGCACCAAATGCCTCATCATAGCTACCCGAGTAGGAAGTCTTGAAAGGCACGTCACCCCAACTCTTTACCAAATCGAAAGCCAGGAAAGCACGCAGGAAACGGGCTTCGGCATCGAGTGCCTTCAGTTTCTGACTCTCGGCATAGCCCGGCATGTTCTCTATGCCGTCAATGGCCATGTTGGCACGATCAATGCCCTCGTACTTCAACTGCCAAAGTATCTTGACCCATTCGTTGGTGGAGTTCACCGTGTAGTGCACCATATCCTTAACCTGGTTGTCCGAGCCGGTGCGGGCCAGATAGTATGTATCGTCTGATGCCATGGATGCCATTTCGTACCAGCCATAGTGGCGATTCTCGGAAATGGAGCTGTAGATGCCCATGACGGCCATTTCGGCCTTGGCCTCCGTACTGAAGAAGCCGTCCTTGTCGTAACTCGAATTGGGGGTCTCTGTCAGCATATCCTCGCACGATGTGAACGAAACAGCCAGCAGAGCAAATGCTATATATAATAATGTGTATTTTTTCATTGCTATCATTTGTTTATTGAAGTTAGAATGCGATGTTTATACCGAAAATGAAGGAACGGCTGCGCGGATAGGCACCGAAATCCACACCAGGAGTCAGCGGGCTGCGCATGTTGCTTACCTCGGGGTCGAAGCCTGTGTAGGGTGTCCATGTGAAGAGATTGTTGCCGGTGGCATACACACGCAGGTTGCTCAGTTTTATTTTTCTTATCAATTGTTTGGGGAACGTATAGCCCAAAGTCACGTTGCTCAAGCGCAGGAAAGAGGCATCTTCCACCGCCCACGAATGAACATACTTGTTGCCCTCCTGGTTGTCGTGCCAGGAAGCAATCGTCTTACCTTGGTTCATGGCGGCCAGTTCGGCAGGATCGGTCACCCGTTCGCCCCGGTCGTTGATGGTCATCCAGCGGTTGTGGCTGTTCATTACGTCCAAAGCATTGTTGTTGGTGCGACCCACCTTGCTGGTCACCAGCTTGGTGGCATTCAGCACCTCGTTACCGTAGCTGAAGGTGAAGAATACGCTCAGGTCGAAACCCTTGTAAGTGAAGTTATTGTTCAAACCACCGTAGAACTTAGGCGAGGCATTGCCTATGACCGCCTTGTCGTTTTCGTCTATCACGTCGTTTCCGTCCATGTTGCGGAACTTCCAGTCGCCCGGCTGCACGGTGTTGCGGTTGCCATAGCATGCCACACCGTCCTTCAGGGTGTAGGTTTTGGTAGCGGGGTCGTAGTCGAAATCGTCTACCTGATAGAGTCCATCGGTGATGAAGCCATAGAACTGGCCGATAGGTTCGCCCACAGCCAGACGGTGAGTATTCTGATTGTAGCCGAACTTACCCTCGAACAGCTGTACCTCCTCACCGGTCAGTGCCTCAACGGTGTTCTTGTTGTGCGAGAAGGTCAGCGTAGTATTCCACGAGAAGTCCTTCGTAATGATATTCTGCGTATTGACTGTCAGGTCGATACCCACATTCTTTGTCTCGCCGGCATTGACCATCATCGTTTCATAGCCCGACGACATGGGCAGACGGGTGCTCAGCAACAGGTCACTACTGCGGTTGATATAAAACTCGGGCGAAACGGTGATACGTTGTTCCAAGAAACCGAAGTCGAAACCCATGTTGAACGTCTTGTTGGCCTCCCACTTCAGGTCTTTATTCGGAATGACACTCGAAGCATAGCCCGGCACCAGAGCATCGCCCATGGCAGTAAGCACGGAACTGAACAGTGCCAGACTGTTATAGCTGCCTATGCGGTTGTTTCCTGCCAAACCGTAACCGATACGGAACTTCAGGTCGGAGAAGATATTGAGCTTCTTGATGAATTCCTCCTCACCCAGACGCCAGGCGGCAGATACGGCAGGGAAAATGCCCCACTTGTTGTCGGCACTGAACTTGGACGAGCCGTCGGCACGCAGAGTAGCACTCAGCAGGTACTTGTCCTTATAGTCGTAGTTGACACGGGCGAAGAAAGAGAGCAGGTTATCATCATCGTTCAGATAAGAATCAGACGCCGAAGGTGTACCGATACCCATGTCATCCAACTGGAAGTCATCGGTAGGCAAATTACTAACCTCAGTGTGAACATAACGTTCCCAACGGTGCACATACTCCTGCCCCAGTTGGGCGGTCAGCTTGTGCGCTTTCTGGAAACGGGTTTCGTAAGTCAGCACGTTCGAGGTCTGAAAACTGCCATCTTCCGTATTACGGATAGAGCCATAAGTACCGTTACGGCGTCCCATGATGGACTGGTCGCCATAAAACAGCTCGCGACGTTGCGCACGGTAACGCATACCGGTGTTGTTGCGGAAAGTCAACCCCTTCATGATCTTGTAGGTCAATCCGCCATTAGCCTGTAGCGTGCGGATTTCGCGGTCGTCTTTTTCTTCAGCTGCGTTTATCAACGGATTCTGCATCACATTGCCGGCCTCATCGGTCAGCAGCGGGTCTTCACCCATCAGCAGTTCGTCGTCGCTGCCCTTAATGCCGATGGTAGGACGGTATTGCAGAATCTGTGCCATCTTGTTGAAGCGGGCATCCGTGTTGCTGCCGCCTTCGTTAGTACCGTTGCCTGCCACGCCTGCTCCGTAAATACTACGATAGTCGAAGTTGATGCGTGCAGTAACGCTGAGTTTGTCGTTCACCTTGCCGTTCACACCCAGAGTAATGTTGTGGCGCTCGCTGCCGCTGTATACCATGGCTCCCTCATCCTTGTTGTAGCTATAGGCCAGGTTGTACTTCACCGCTTCGCTGCCACCGTTCACGCCTACACGGTAGTTCTGCGTCAGCGTGGTGCGTCCCATGGTTTCGTCCAGCCAGTCAATGCCGGGACGGTTGCCATAGTTCTCGTGCAGTTCCAGGAAACTGCCATAACGGTTCTGCCATCCCAACATGGTTTCTTCGGGAGTAGAAGTCAGACCCAAGGTACGTTCATAGTCGGCCAGCACAAACTCTTCGGTACTCAGCACGTCGAGCTTGTTGGCAAGCTTGCGGAAGCCCACATAGGCGTCAAACGTCACCTGTCCTTTGCCCTCCATGCTCTTGCCACTCTTGGTCGTGATGAGTACCACACCGTTGGCACCCCGGGCACCGTAGATGGCGGTGGCAGAAGCGTCCTTCAGCACGTCGATGCTCTCAATGTCGGCGGGGTCGAGGCTGGACATACCGTCCTCTGTGGGGAAACCATCTATCACATAAAGAGGCTCATTGCTCTGAGTAATGGAGATACCGCCACGCACACGAATGGAAGCCTCTGCACCCGGCTGACCGTCGGTCTGTACAATCTGCACACCCGCCATGCGTCCGGCCAATGCCTGTGTAGCATCCGAAGTGGGCACTTTTATTAGATCCTCACTCTTGATAGAGGCTACGGAACCGGTCAGGTCCTTGCGTTTCACAGTAGCATAGCCCACAACAACCACTTCTTCAAGCAACTGGTTGTCAGCCTCCAGCGTCACATCAATCTTACTACGTCCCTTCACGGGCACTTCTATGGTTTTCATACCGATGTAAGAAAACACCAATACGTCTTTCTTGGCATCATTGACGGTTATGGTGTAGTTTCCGTTCATATCGGTGATGGTGCCCACGCCCGCCGCACCTTTGAGGCTGACGTTTCCGCCTATCACTTCCAGATTTTCATTGTCCATCACTCTACCGGTGACGGTCAGCTTTTGAGCATGAGCACCCAACATACCGACTACCAGTAAAACAAGAATAAGAATTCGTTTCTTCATTTGTTAGTATTATTTATTAAGCCAATCATACATATTTTGTTAATTCTCAAGTTTATAAGCCCCAATGTCATCCGTGTCATTTGTTTCATCCCCCATCACCTGTTCCTTGTCATGACAGGCGTTTTGTCTACCGCTTCCTGCACCTGCCACACACCGTCGATTTCATCGTAGAGTACGGAAGAAGAGGCATAGCGACGCATGTAAGGTGTGCCACCAATCTGCGGATTGTCTGCCCCCAGACTGAACACCACGGGAACGGCATCGTGAGTCACCTCCAGCGCGGCCGGTTGCGAGGCATCGATCACAGCGCGTATGTTCCAGTCGCCCACCTCAAAGGTATGATTGCCAGTGCTGCGCAACAAAGGTATATCGGCACCCGTATGCCCCACCCGAACGACAGCCAGAAAACGCGCCGCACGGCTGCCCTCCACCGTAGCGGTGAGATGCCACTGATTGGGCGTAGCGGGCGTAATCTGTGCGGGCGGCACCCGGAAAAGGTCCGTCTGACTCAGACTGAACGGCTCACCGCAAAACAGTTGCGTCACCGCCACGTAACCGCCATCGGCTCCAGCTGTAGTGAGCATCTGCTGCTCTTCGTCTATACTGAAACGTACCGGACTATGCAACAACCACTCCCAGCGCGCAGGCTCAGAGGCCTCCAGCTCGTCGTAGAGGAGGACTATATCAGGATGGAGCATCAGCACGTGACGGCGATAACGGGTAAGCGGTGTAGAGCCGAAACCATTTTCCGGTGTCTGGCTAATACCAGCCTGCTCAAAGGCTGAGACCCACATGGGGTCATCGGACACGCCACAATAAGCATGTGAAGCATCGCCCAGGCAATAACTGATATGACTGCCTCCCAAGGCACGGACTACGCTGCCATATCCTTTCGTGGAATAGGGCTGTCCTATACCATTGACCAACAGTGTATTGTGCGCACGGCTATGACGATAGGACATCAGGTTGTGGGCATCGCTGAAGTTCTGATAATAACCAGTACTGCGATAAACGGGCTGCCCCTCATAGAACAGATTAAACGCATTCTGGCTGGCCGTTGTATGACTACCCGAACCGAATGTACTGGAACGGAACGACAGGGCCAAATCATTATCCGTACTACCCGGATGACTGTGCATGGCCACTTCGCCCGTATCCTCATACCACAACATTTTAGGCGCATCGGCAGGGAAAGCCGTATCGTAAGTACGGTCGGCACACATGCGGTAAAGGCGCAGCTCATAGTCCTGAGCCACCAAGTCGGCACACTCGTTGGCATACCAGCCCGCATAAGCATCGCCAGTTTCCCGTGCCAGATAGTCGGCAAAGGCAGCCGTTAGCCGGTTGGGGGTGTCGCCCTGCTCGCTGGCGTCGCCAAAACCATTGCTGGCCGAATGAGGCGGAAAGCTATAGACCAAGGCCTGGCCGGAAGCACGATACCAAGGATGCCCAAGAAAGTCGAAACGGGCCACATAGGACAGCAAAGCCGGCATATAAGCCAGAGTATGAACATTGGCCGGAAAATAACCCGTTCCGTTGTGCCACAGACCGTCGGTATTGAAACCACCGGCCGGAGCACGGGCCGTCCACAGCTCGTAATAGTATTCCAACATAGGCACCACTTCACTGCCATAAACCGGATGGTCGTAAAGCAAGAAGGCTATCTGGAAGTAAGTACGCATGTTCTGCTGCCAGAAATGATTGTCAAATATATGGTTTTCCTGATAGCCCAGGTTTTCTTTATAGTAACGGCGCAAGACACGCATCAGCAACTCTTCGGCAGCCGAACGTTCTGCCGGCTCCAAGCTGTCGTGAAGCAAGTCGTAGGTCAAAAGACAAGATGTCGCCACATCGGACGACGTGAAATTGTCGGCAAACAACTGCCCGTCGGATGGCGGAGCCATGCAAAATGCCTCCAACAGTTCGTGCAGCTTGTCCGCATAGCGCGACTGGAGCGTGAGATAGGCAGCCTGATATAGCCAGGAAGCCTGGTTTTTCAAGTCTGATGCCAGGGAGCAAAGGTCGCCCAAAGTCTGGTAGTCGGTATCCAAAGCTGTTGCCGCACGGGCCAACAATGCCTTATACTCGGAATGGGAAGCCACTTTGCGACGCGCCTCGTCAATGCGGGGAGCCAGAAAACAATACAGGCGCGGAAAATCACGCGGCGCGTTGCAAACAAAATCGGCAAAGGAAGGAGTGACAAACACGGCTTCGTCGCCTACTACCTCAAAAGCAATGGCCTCACTCCATTCGCCAGCGGCTGTGCCGTCGGAGGCACAAGAGCGAAAGCGCCAGTACCATGTGCCAGCCTCCAGGACACAATGCAGGTTATAAAAGCAACCGGCCTGGGGAGTAGAAATCATGGTCTCGGGCGTATCAAAATTTTCGCTTCTCGACAGGGAAAACTCCAGAGCCTCGCCCGTCTTCATTGACTGGGGAACGATAAGCGGAGCCGGATTCAGCATCAGCTCATTGGAAGCCTTGGGATAGGGCTGCGTACGTATCTTGTCACGATAGGCATCGGGAGCATCGACAACCGGAGCCGGCTGAGGGTCGGAGACGGAAACCGGCAATTCCTGGTCGGCACACGAGGACGACGCCAGCAATGACAAGGCCAACAAGGCAAATAACAAGTGTCTGAACATGAATATCTATATCTATGATTAAGGGATTACTATTCTAGGGAAGTCCCCCCTCACTTTGGTGAGAGGGACACTTCTTCTGACCTGCGGATTTATCCCATTCCGCCTCCCTCTTCTTCGCCTCCACCAGGAGTAGTGGAAGTGCCTTTATCTTCTTCGCCTTTCCAGCGGGTCCAGTGCACACTGTCGGGGGCCAGTGTGCGGGTAACGGCACGTCCTTGCGTATAGTTGGTTTCGGGGGTAAAGCGGATGCGAGTCAGTTCAATATCGTCGGCAGTCACCTTGTCGGGTGTGTCTTGCCCGCCCTTGCGTGCGGCAATGGTGTAGCGGAAGAAACCGATGTCCTGCAGGTGGACGCTGCGACCGGCGTTCATGCCACGCGCCATGACACTGGGCAGCACTGATAGCACAGCCAGCACGTCGGCCTTGTGCACGGTAGACATTTCCATGATTTGTTCCACCAGTTCATCCGTCTCCATAGGACGGTCGGTAATAACGGCGTAAGGATAGTACTTGCCGTTGGATTTCAATTGTTTGGGTTTGAAATATGCCATAGTCTTTCAGATTTTCACCTCTTGCAGAAGAGGCAGTTAAACATTTGGTTTTCTGTGTCATTCTATAGTAATCGACGACACGGCGACCCGTAGGGTACGACACGGCGACTCGTTGGGCACCAGACGGCGACCCGTAGGGTACGAGACGCCGTGTCGTCGGCAAGGCTTCGAAAGGGGGTTATTCGAAGATGGTCAGCATCGGACGGATAAAGCCTCTGGTGCTATAGGCTGCATCGGCCTGGCCAGCCTGGCATGTGTATGCAGAAGCCTCGGCTGCTGCATCATTGCCATTCCCAATGGTAAATACAGAGAATTTAAGACCCGAGTTGATGGTGCTCGACAACATATACCAACCGTTTGAAGCAACGGCTGCATCACCGCCGGGATTGGTCAAGAAGCTTTGTGGAGTCACGATTTTGGCAAGTTCGGCATCAGCCTCTTCACCAAAGATTTTTCCAGTCAACACCTCCAGCTGCTTATAGGTAGGAATATACCAGGAACTGATGTTAGCCCCTGAAACTGAGTTGCTTTCCAACCATGTTTTGTAACTGGTATAAACGCCACCTGTAAAGTCCTTGCAAACGCCTGTGGCGGAGTTCAGCAGATAATCCGTGGCAGTGAAACCTTGGAAAGTAGTGGCCGATGCGGTCAGAGTCGGAAATGCTTCTGCATCGGAGGCCGTCAGGTTCATGCGAGGCGTTGCATTGCCCAATGCTACTGCATAAGCCTTGATAGTCTTGGTCGCATAGCTTTCGCCATAGCTGGCAGAAGTATCATCGGTACCTGATATTGCCATGGAGAACACCACAGCCACTGCATCTGTAGCCTCAGCCACCACTTCGCCCTGGGCATTGATATAGGCACCTACCTTCAGTTCGCCTGCCGGCTGAGGTTCTTCGGGGTCGGTTTCTTCACCCTCGAAAGCGTCGTCAATCACAATTTCCACCTTGATTTTGTCATCGCCCGGCTCTTCACCCGGCTTCAGGCTGACGCTGGTGTTGCTTTGAAGATTCATCATCTGGTCAGGGGTAAGCTGGATGCTCTTGTTAGAGGTTCCGTCTTCGTTGCTGAAAGTGATGGTAGAAGTACGAGTTTCGTCGGCCACAGTAGCCAGCACATAGCAATAGAAAGCAAACTCACCATCAGTCAACACAGGCACGTAGCTATCGGCAGTGGCCTGAAGCTGTCCCTTAGTAGTAGCCTTACCCGTAGCAACGTTGAATCCGGCGCCTGCATAAAGATTAGGATTGATGTGAGTAAGACCGGTCAGGCCCAATGCATCCACATCAGCAGTCTTCACGGCAATGCGGGTGAAGGGACGCTTCAGGGTAACGCTGCCTGCCAGGTCGTCGGATGCCACGGTTGCGCAGAAGGCATCGGCGGCAGGATTGTTGAACAAGTCGTTAGTCTTGTTCAGACGATAGGTAATATTGGTCAAGGCATCGGCCTTGTAGATGGTGGTCGAGGTGGACGTATAGTCGTCACCGGCCACATAGTCGGCCCAGAACAAATAATTGGCTGCGCTTGCATTCTTTTCAAACTCAAAGGTAGCCTTTCCGGCGGTCACGGGCTGCACCATGCGGGTGCCTTCGATGACTGTTCCTTCGCTGTCCACTGCTTCCATGATGCAGCGCATCACATATCCATCTACATCGGCCACTGCGCGCGTATCGGGTGTGGCACCGCTTACATTCACTGAGAGAACGACTTTACCGCCGTTGGTTCCATTGTTGGAGATGATTTCCTCCTGTCTGCACGCTGCCATAAAGAGCAGGGTGAACGCAGCCATCACTGAATAGAAAAAGTTCTTTTTCATGGTTGCTTGAAAGTTTGATTTGTGAATAAATATAGTTATCTCAATTGTGCATAGTCTTCGTTCAAATGACCTCTACTTCCATGTCTATCTCGTCGTCGAAGTCGGGGTCGATGCCCACACCATCCTCAGCCAGGGCCGGGTCGGCCGTAAGGAAGTTGTCGCGAACGGTGGTAAGCATGCCGGGAGTGCAGCGCAAGCGTATGATGGAACGTGCCACGGTCTTGCTCTGGCTGTCCACCACTTCTACTTCCACAGGCACAGCTGTGTCGGCCTCGTTGCACAACACATAGTCAAAGCCTATCTCAAAATCCTTGACGGGTGTTTCGGGCAGGGTAAACTCCTTACTATAGCTCATGTAGAGCAGAGAATTGCGCAACTGTCCGGTGAGCACGTCAAAACCCATAGGCAAATAATCGCTGTACTTCACACGCACAGTGAACTTGTTGCCACTTACTTCGCCTGCTGAGACCTTGTCCATCAGCTTGTCGAGGTCGGTGGCCAGCAGGCGATAGCGTGCCACAGGACGGCTGAGGGTCAGTTCTAGAGGCACCTGCACGTTCCAGTCGTTGCGATAACTGCTCAAGTCCACTTCTTGCATGGCATAGAGGGCGTCTTTCCAGTCGGTGTTGCCTTGGTAGCGTCCGTTGCCGATGACAGGAGTCAGGGTAGTGGTATCGTAGAACCAGTCGGCCTTCTGGTCGGCCTGCACATAGTCGGCCCAAACGGCCAGCCGGTAAGGGCGTGCGTGGAGTTTCAGGGATACGGGCACGGTGAGCAGGGTGCGTCCGTCCACCACTTCTTCGTAAACCACCTGCCGTACGGAAGTGGCGTCGCTCAGATAGGCATCCACAATAAAACGGTGCAGGTAGGCAGCATCGCCCTCTGCGCGGGTGGAGAAAGCTTTCGACGCGGCATCGGAAACAGTTAGACGAAGCGACAACTGTGCCTTAACCGTCACCTCAGTGGGGTCTACCCCCCACTCTCCAGTAGCAGTCATTTCGGGTTCTTCGTGCAACTGGCAAGAGGCCAACAAGAAGGTGCAACCGCTCAGGAGGCTGAAAATATGTCTGAATATCTTTTTCATTGTCTTCATATATTTAGGATTAAAGGCGATAGACCAGCGACAGTCCCAAACGGGTCAGTCCCCAATAGTGACGGATGCGGGTATTAATCAATGCGCCGTTCTCTATATTGTAATAGGTATTGTATTTCAGGTTGGCATAGCCCACACCTACATTGAACTCGGCTCCCCAGTGTTGCCCCAAGGGCAGTTTGTAACCATAGCTCAGTCCTGCTCCCAGCAGTGGACGGCCGGCATCTTGATAGCGGTTGTCCTCCCACTTAAAGTTGAACCAGGCAGCATGGGCATGCAACCCCAAGAAGTGTCCCCGTCCGACCTCGCTTCCCGTCCACCAGCGCAACTCGGGCTGTAAGGCAATGACACGAAGGGCATGTTCTCGCTGAGCATCCCACAGACTCCACATTACAGGCAAGTCGAGAGTCATCTTGCGGTGTAGCTGCACTTCGTAGGCCAGGTTAAGCACACCGATGGCATCGAAAGCCACGTTAGTTTTCAGGGCATGATAGCGTGCCGGAACTGCTTGTTGCCGCACATCTTGCTGCCCGGCAGAAGTTCCTTGGCCAGCTGGTTTCCTACTGGAAGGTTTCTGACGCACAGGCTTCTTATTGTCCTTGCGTTGGGCTGTGGGCATCTGTTCTGCTTTCATTCCATCTGCTTCCTGCCGGGTATCACCTGCGTTGCTTTTCTTTCTTTTCCGGGCAACCTGAGGAGTACTGGTAGCTGCGGCTGCGGGAGCCTCACCGGCAACAGGTTTCCACACAGCGGTTTCTTCGGGCGCGGCAGAGGTCTGCACGCGGGGTTTCTCAGGTGTCTGTGCCCCACAGGCCAACACAGTGACCAGACATGAAACCAATACAAGAATGCGTATGTTTTTGAGATTCATGGCGAAATATATTGTTTTATTATGGTAGTACATATCAGATTTCCAACTCGGGCACTACGTCGCGCATGGTAGTGACGTAGCCATTCTCATCAACGATGGTCTCCTGTCCCTTGTAGGTAATGCTTACCTTGTCCTTGGTACTGCGTATAAAGAACGAGGGTGCACCTTCGGCCTTGAGGTTGACACTGATAAGCCAGCCACCGGCCTTGATACGGCCGTCCTCCAGTATTTCGGGTGCCTTGGCCGGATGCTTTACAGCGTGAGTGTTAATAATAGTGCCAAAACGGTAGACTTTGGCTTTCTCCGACTTGGCGGTAAAATGATAATGGTTAGGATACTTTTTAAAGTTACCTTTATCATCGGCACGCAGCCAGTTATGGGCCGGCACAAAGAATTGGCTAGTAGTATCGGTCTGCAAAGCACCTGTAGAGAAAATGTAAGCATCTGAAGCTCCACCTCGTCCCGAAAGGCCCTGTACATGAATATAACGTTTATCTGTTTTATCCACGGTCATTGGTTGAGTCACCGTATGCAACATAAAGGTATAGTCAGCCGGTTCGGATGCTTCCAACTCATCGTAAATGAAAATATAGCCGGTAGTACCCAAGTTAACGATGTGACGACGGAATTTCGTAAGAGGCACATCATCCCAACCATTTTCTGGTGTATAATGTACATCGCTCTGTTCACCACGTTTCAACCACAGCGGCGAGATTACCTTACCGTATGCATTGGAAGCGTCGCCCAGCACATAGCCTATTTTCTCTCCTACATAATAGCGGGGAATCCATCCATAACCTTCCACACCTATGCGTTGCCCCATGCCATTGACAAGAATTGTATTGTGGGCACGAGTACCACGATGACAAAGCATGCTATGTACATCAGTAAATTCGATGTGGTGGCCACTGCTGTAGAAAATGGGCTTGCCACCAAAGAAGGTGTTGAAAGCATTCTGGTTGGCCAAAGCATGGGAAGTAGAACCATAAGGGCTACTGCGAAAGCTCCACATGGCATTGCTGCCCACACGGTCCCAATTAGTCTGGAAAGATGCCAGGCCGGTTTCAGGGAAAACATATCCCCAAGGCAAAGCTGTCAGGCCGGGGCCATCAGGCAAAGCTTTATCACACTGCAGCCGGAACCAGGCCAAATCACCGGGCTTAGCCAGCAAAGCCTTCTTCAAGTAAAGGGGTTCGACTTTAAGGGTACGGCGTACAAAGTCGGCTGCATAAGTATTGCCGGTAAGACGAGCCAAAGCATCCAAATAACCGATACGTATGCTGTTAGGACGCATAACATTCTGGTGTGAACTGCCATTACCACCCGATTTTGAAAAAGGAGGCTGCTGGAAGATGGTATACATTACATTGTTGGTATACCAAGGATCACTGAAGAAATCAAAACCTGTAAGTTTTGTATAATAATAAGGCACTTCAATAAGAGTACGCGTATTGACCGTGAAATAGGAATCACCATTGTGCCAACCTCCATCTTTGTTCAAACCCGGAAAACGTGCCAACCATACGTTGTAGCAATAGTCAGTCCATGTATCGGCCTCGGGCAACTCGCCATAAGTGGCAAAAGCAGCCATGGTTAGAATGCGGAGGGTCATTTGCCAGATATGATTTTCGGCAATGTGATTCTCCATATAGTTATTGAAATGATTATACATGCCGGTACCTTTCTGACGAATATCATCAAGAAGTTCCTTCTTTTGGTCAGCAGTCAGCAAGTCATAAAACGAATCATAAGCCATGGAACAAAGCGACAAAAGCGTGGCATCATTGAAATCGCCTTTGACATTTTGATTCTTATTCCAGTCTGACATGGTCATAACACGTCTGATAGCCTCGTCAGCATATTTTTTGTCTTTGGTCAGAAGATAAGAGCGTATCAGAGCTTCCACATTCTGTTCCTCAGCGTCGATGATGCGACGGCTCTCACGGGTAAGATAAGAGTTTATCTGCATCTGGTTAGTAAGGTTCTTCACTTGGTCAGTTTTGATGTCTTTCACATCTTTCATGGGTGTCTGCAATACCTTGTCGGCCCGCTCCAGATACCATTGTCTTTCCGGCTTGGCCACACTGCCGGCTATGAAAGCATCCCATTCGTCTTTCATGACCCACACACGCGGATGACTTTTAGGTACTTTGGTTAAAAGTTCCTTTAGCGAAGGAGGACAAAACTTGGCATCATTCTTACCTACAGTCAAAGTAAGTACTTCGCTCCACTGAACATGCCCATCTTTTACATAACCATACTGCCAGAACCATTTACCCGGCTCCAATGTTTTTTCCGGATTATAAAAAGGCCAGCGTGTATCTACTTCCACCCTATTACGAGTAAACTCCTTATCACGGGCATACCTTATCTTATAAGCCAATTTCGTTTTATCTACTTTCTTACTGAGATGTTCAAACCCATCCATTGGTGCACCATCCGACTGTGCTTCAACCGGCAAAGGCCATTGGAAAGATATGAAACGGTCATCAATCACGGCTCCGTCAAGCGGAGAAGGAGTAGCACGCGACTCATGCATCAATGATTGTTCCGTTAAACGGATGTTGGCAGTGGGCTGTGCCAGCAGTGGCAAACCTACAGATGCCAGAAATAGTGTAACAAAGATTTTTCTCTTCATGGTATTTTTCCAATAATAAAAACCAACTCAATATTTTACGTATGCAAATATCAGAATTCACATCCGGTTTATATTTCTTTATTGTCTTTTTCCACTTTCACTTTTGATGAAACATCTATCATTTTTGTCCATCAGACTGTTACTCATGTCCAAACTCGCAGTATATTCATCTGGGAACAAAGCGAGTAATAGAATAAGGACCAGGAGTAGGATGCTTTTTCATCCATTCCAGCAGAAGAAGCCTATGCTGCTTCAACTGTTCCTTATATTTGGCCTCAACAGCCAAGTTACGCATCTCTCCCCTATCGCAATACATATCATACAACATTTCACGATTTTTCCCTGCTTCATACAACACATACTTATATTGGGGAGTACGTACCATCCATCCACAAGTACCTCCGGTTTGGGCAAAAAGAGTTTCGGTCACCACATACGCCTGATGTTCCATCTGTGTGTTGCCGCTTTCTGCCACTTTACAAAAACTGACACCACATGCTCCTGTCGGAGGCTTGATGCCAGCCCACTCACAAATACTGGGCATAAGATCAACTCCATTATTAATCAGCTGAGGCATGACAGTGCCGGCATTTTTTCCACCCGGAAGGCATACTACGAAAGGCACGTTGACCACTTCCTCATAGAGTACAGTCTTTTGATTCCATTGATGGGCCGCAGCACCATCACCATGATCGGAAGTAAAGATAATGACTGTATTCTCCCATAATCCCAATCGTTCTATTTCGTCCACAACCTTGCCAATCTCTGCATCAACATGCTCCACCAAACGATAATAAGCATTCAGATAACGACGCCAATCATCTGGAGTATAATTGCGTGTAGGATACAAGCGGTAACTCTGTTCACGTTCATAAGTCAGTACATCAGCATCGTAAGGCGACACCGGGAAATTTGCCGGCAAATTGGGACAATCGGCCAAATCAGCCTCTGGTAACTGCGCAAAGGGAGTATTTTGGCAACGTGCATATTCGCATATATTATGCGGATTATCGAACGATGCTACTAAAAAGAATGGTTTGGAATGCGGACGACGCAAAAAGGCTACTACCGACTCAGCCAATCCATTATCATTATGACCATGCAGATTTTCAAAACCAAAGGCATGAGAAGCCGGTAAGGAATTTGTGTTCACATGCCACTTGCCGGCATAGGCTGTTTCATAGCCAGCCTGCTCCATCAAAGTTCCCAATGTACGAGTGCGCAATGAATCGGGCATAGGTGTTTCGTTCTCAGCCATACCAATCTGTGACGGTGTATATCCTGTAAACATGGAAGCACGCGAAGGACCACTCAGAGGTAACGAACAGTACGCATTCGGAAAGCGCAAACCATGCGCAGCCAAACGGTCCATATTAGGAGTCTGCAAATCAACATTTCCCGCACAGCTCATGGCTGTTGCCGTCTGTTGGTCGGTCATGATATAAATGATATTAGGACGTTCCTTAGCATACAAAGCCATAGGAAACAAAACACCAACCAACAGTGAAGGAATTATATATCTACTACCTGACATAAATGTTCACTTTATATTGAAAATATCACTACTGTTTCTTTTATTGCCGAACATAGCCTACATATTTGTTCAAAGCCTCCAGATAATAATAGTCAGCATAGTTAAGAGGAACATCAATTTCTGAACCATGTGGTAACGAGCCGGTAGAATGCTGTAATATAAATCCGGCATTTGTCCCTTTGGCAGCCAAATAGTCCTTACCGGAAAGACTTTCAAGTATTCTGCGAGCATAGTCAAAATACTTATCTCCATCCTGTACCAAGCCACTCAAATCAATCAAAGCTGAAGCTATAACAGCCGCTGCCGAAGCATCACGAGGCGTATCAAGCTGAATCGGCGCATCCAAATCCCAATAAGGAATACAATCTTCGGTCGTAATGCGACGCATAATCATATCGGCTACCCTAACTGCCTGTTGCAAGAAGGCCGTATCCTTTGTCTCTTTATAACAAAGTGTATATCCATATACAGCCCAGCCCTGTCCTCTTGACCAAGACGAATTATCGTTCTTCCCCTGAAACGTCTGTTTAGTTTCTACAGAACCGTCACTGTTATAACTAACCAAATGATAACAGCTATAATCGGGACGGAAATGATTTTTCATCGTCGTGATAGCATGAGTTACGGCTATATCAGCATATTTAGGATTACCCGTCAGCTTACTTGCTTTAAACAACAACTCCAAATTCATCATATTATCAATAATAACCGGATAATGCCATGTTCCGAAATCCCATGAACGAATACAACCAACCACTGAATCAAAGCGACTACACAAATTATCGGCTGTTTCTACCATTACTTGTACAATCGAATCGTGAGGAGCCAAACGCAAAGCATTACCGTAACTGCAATTCACCATAAATCCTACGTCATGAGTATTTTTCATATAACGTACCAAATTCAGTTTATTGGTAAACCGTATAGCCTGCGCTTTCAATGAATCATTGCCTGTCAACTCATAAGCATACCATAAACTCCCAGGAAAGAAGCCGCTAGTCCAATCGGCCAAAGAACACAATCTTCTTTTTCCTATTAACTCCTGAGATGGATTAGGATGAATGGAATCGGCATTGACTTTATGTTCCAACTGTTTCTCCAGAAACTGCAGTTCATAACCGGCCCAAACTGTACGCGGCATTTTCAATGAATCCTCTAAATCGGCTGCTGTTGACAATAATTGATATACTGCTGCATCTTCAGCCTGTTCTATCCACGTATCGTGCGAAACTGAAGTATGATTTTTGCAAGCTGTCAATCCAAAGAGCAAAGCAGTTCCAATAAGCAAATAATTTTTTCTCATGTTCATGGTTCTTGTGATTTACAGTATTTACATATTACAAAAAAGTGCTGCCGAACCTTTCTTTGTCCGACAGCACAAAATTAAACCATGAATAACGAACCGACTTTCAAATGCGATTTCTCTTATTTCGATTCTGTTGAAAAGACTATTCATTCTGTTGAATAGACTTTCACTTCTGTGCAAAAAGACGATTTATCTTCCTTCCTTAGCGTATTCAGAGGGCAAACAGCCGAAATATTTCTTAAAGCTTATGGTGAAATAAGAAGGAGTATTGAAACCCACCATAACACTGATTTCGGTCACACTGTACTTACCTTCTTTCAGTAACTTGCATGCCCTGTTCAAACGCATTTTCCGTATAAACTCATTGGTTGACTCACCTGTCAGAGCTTTCATCTTCAAATGCAGATTGGAACGACTCATGCACATTTCTCTGGCAAATTCATCGGTAGAAAAATCTGTATCATCCAAATGACGCTCTACTATTTCCATGGCCTGTTTCAATATTTTTTCATCCAATGGATTAAGTGCAATCTTTTCTGGTACAATCTCATCCGACTTGGAATAATATTCTATAGCCATATAACGGGTACGGAACAGGTTGCGAATCTTTGCAACCACTACATTCAGCACAAAAGGTTTCGGAATATAATCGTCAGCTCCTACTTGCAATCCTTCCAATTGTTCCTTAACATCAGCCTTGGCCGAAAGAATAATAACCGGAATATGACAAGTATTCATATTCTGTTTAATAGAACGACATAACTGCAGACCATCCATCACCGGCATCATCACATCGGTCAAAACAAGGTCTATTTCCTGTCTCTTCAATATTTCCAGAGCCTCCTCTCCATTTCCAGCCGATTCTACCTGATACAAAAGACCTAACTCTTCTGACAAATAACGACGGATATCCACATTATCCTCCACCACCAGAATATGTTCCTTCTTTGAGGTCCTTTCCTCCTGTTCCTTTTCGCCATCAACTATCTCCTCCTCCGGCATGTCTTCTTCCGTATCTACAATATACATATCAGGGTGATTGGTTGTATGTATACTGTCATCAGCCTGCTCTGTATTTGCAACAGCTCGTTCTGTCATCGAGTAGGATGCTTCATCTACAGGAAGAAAAACGGTAAACGTACTGCCCACCCCTTCCTGACTGTCCAATTCTATGCGTCCATGATGTAACTCTACCAAACGCTGAACCAACGAAAGCCCTATTCCACTACCCGGATGTTCACTATCTACCTGATAGAAACGCTCAAAAATCTTATCCTGCTTACCTATGGGAATGCCACTGCCGGTATCTTTTACCTGTAAGATTAAATACCCATTTTCCTCCTTTAACAATACAGTAATACTCTGCCCTTCACCCGTATACTTGAATGCATTAGAGAGCAGATTATTTTCTATCAGCTCCAGATAATCAGGGTCGCACAAAATTTCCCTCTGCTCAACCTCCGAAACAAAACGATATGCTATCTGTTTACGCTGTGCCAGCCGTTCATAAAACAAAAAGTTTTTCTCTATTACCTGATGAATATAAACAGGACGAACCTTCAACTGAAAGACCCCTAACTCTGCACGCCGATAATCCATCAACTGATTAACCAAATGCAACAGTCTGTCTGCGTTTCGCCTAATATGCTCCAGTTGCCTGCGCATCCAACGGTCATCGACCTTTGCCAATAAATCCTGAAGAGGAGCTAGAATCAATGTCAACGGTGTACGCAGTTCATGCGAAATATTGATAAAAAATCGCAGTTTCATTTCATTCATCTCCTTCTGACGTTCCTTATCCACACGTTCCATTTCTATCCGGCTCTCCATAACCTTTTGCGTCCAGAAATAACGAACCACAAATGTTATACATCCTATAGCGACCAAGACAAACAGAAGTCGAGCCCACCAAGTGTCATACCAAACAGGCAATACCACAATCTTCAAAGAAGATGGAAATTCATTCCAAATTCCGTCATTGTTGGCAGCCTTTACCAAGAAATGATATGTTCCTTGTGGTAAATTGGAATAAGAGACTGTTCGAAGCGTATTTGTCTGATACCATTCTTCATCATAACCGTCCAGCTTATAAGCAAATGTATTATGATTACCAGCAATATAGTTGGGTACCACAAATTCCAATGAAAACATGCTCTGATCGGCACTAAACGTTATTTCTTTTGTACGGCTGATGTGCTGCTTCAAAATACCGGTCTTATCTCCGGGACGAACCGGCCGGTTAAACAAACGGAGTTCAGTAAAAATGACGGAAGGTGCATACGGATTATCGGACAACTGCTCAGGGTAAAAAGCCGTTAAACCATTCACACCACCGAAATACATTTGTCCACTACGAGTACGATAATAAGCATACGATGTAAACTGGTTACTCTGCAATCCATCAGCTGCTGTATAATTCCTAAAGCTTCCATCTTCTGGAAACAAGCAGCTTAAACCATAATCTGTGCTAATCCACAGTTTGCCATAGCTATCTTCCAATATGCCATATACAAGGTTATTGGGGAGTCCATCAGCCACTGTATATCTTTTCACTTTACGCTTAGCTTCTGCAAACCGGAACAAGCCATCCCTGGTACCTATCCAGAAAACGCCTCCATCTTGTTCATACACACACAACACTTCCTTCTTATTCAACTCATGCCCCTCAGGAAGCAATCGAACCGCCTCTAACCCTGTATCTGTTACCCGGAATGTATAGAAACCTTCCCTACCACTAATCCACAAACGTTGCTTGCTATCCTGAAAGAACATTTGAATATTGGAAAGCCGGAAAGGCTGTCCGTCCACCTTCAAAGAACAGTCAGTAAATGTCTTAGTTCGTTTATCAAAACACTGCAGACTTTCCAATGTACCCACCCAAAGTTCCTGCTTGTTTTTAGGAAAAATAGCATAAATGCTCTGAGCCGCAGCTGAAGAAGTTGACGAAGCCACTCTATCAATCTTTCCGTTGGATAAATTCAGAATGCTCAATCCACCAACATGACCGCCAATGTAGGCCACCTGCTTGTCTTCATCTATCCAAATAGACTTGATATCGTTGGAACCCAAACCATCCTTAACCGTATAGTGACGAAACAAATCACGACTTTGGTCGTACACATTCACACCACCATTGGTACCTATCCACAACTTGTTTTTACTGTCCTCCGTTATGCAACTGATAACATTATCATTCAATGAATTCTTTCCAGGAAGCCTGCTGATATGCCGAAATTGCCTTTTCAAAGGATGATAATAACTCAATCCTCCAAAATAAGTACCAAGCCACATTCCTCCTTGCACATCCCGGTAAATACTGCGCACCGATGTTTGTGAAAGACTCTGCGGATTGGCAGGATCACTCACATAACTTTCAAAAGAATCACTTTCACTACGATAAATACTCAATGAAGTATAGGTACCTACCCACAAACGATTCCAACTGTCGAGAGCCAGTGAACGAACATAATCAGATGGCAGACAGGAAGTACCCGATGATGTATAATGACGCACATTACCATCACTCATATCAAAACGATACAACCCCTCACCCTCCGTTGCCACCCACAAATAAGAAGGCGGCTGCATCAAAGCAGTCAATATCATTTTCCCTTCCAGCTCCTGAAAGGGAAACTTCTCGAATGCCAACCTTCGCTTCGAATATGCATACAACCCTTTATCCGTACCTATGTATACAACCGAGTCACAGTTAGTCAACGAATGAAAATTTCCAATGTTAGGCCCTGATATTCGAGATTCCTGGAATACTTCCTTACAAACATCAAACGAATACAACCTGCCCATCGACAATACAAACAAATGTAAAGAATCGATAGCAGCCACATGCGAAACAGACAACTTATGGCCCGGCTGCCTATCTATATAGAAATTACGAAATCTGTCTGTATAAGGGTCATAACAAGAAAGACCAGCATCTGTACCAATCCATAAACGGTCGTTATGTCCGATATCCAGAGCATAAATACAATCATTGGAAATACTAGTCGTATCGCTGTCATCATGACGGTAAACTGTAAAGTCATAGCCATTGAAACGGTTAAGTCCGTCTTGTGTGGCAAACCACATGTTTCCCTGGCTGTCCTGTACAATATCCAATACTGTACTCTGCGAAAGCCCCTCATCCAGACCTACATGGGTAAAACGCAATTGTGAGTGAAATTGCGCCTGCAAATCTACTGCCATCAACAATACCAACAAGCTAAGCATGTAGCACAACTTTCTCATAGCATATTTCTTGGTATTTTTTCTTTGGCGAATATACAATATTTTTTTATAAAGCTACAAAAAAAAGGGATAGGAAATGCTTCCTATCCCTTTCTTATTATAATCCTTTTTAAAGAATATTATTCTTCATCCATCAAGATATCCAGAATCTGGCAAGCAGCCTTGGCAACCGGAGTACCGGGGCCGAAGATGGCAGCTACACCAGCCTTGTACAGGAAGTCATAGTCTTGTGCGGGGATTACACCACCGGCAATAACTACGATATCCTCACGACCCAGTTTCTTCAGTTCGGCAATGATTTGCGGAATCAAAGTCTTGTGACCGGCAGCCAGTGAAGATACACCCACTACGTGAACGTCGTTCTCTACAGCTTCGCGGGCAGCCTCGGCCGGAGTCTGGAACAACGGTCCCATATCTACGTCGAAACCACAGTCTGCGTAGCCTGTTGCTACAACCTTGGCACCACGGTCGTGTCCGTCCTGACCCATCTTGGCAATCATGATACGAGGCTGACGACCTTCCTTCTTGGCAAACTTCTCGCACAACTCGCAAGCACGCTTGAAGTCTGCATCGTTTTTACTTTCTGATGAATACACGCCTGAAATAGTTCTGATTATTGCTTTATAACGTCCTACAACCTTTTCGCAAGCATAAGAGATTTCGCCCAGAGTAGCGCGAACACGAGCTGCTTCTACGGCCAGTTCCAGCAAGTTACCTTCCTTCGTCTCTACGCACTTGGTGATGGCGTCGAGAGCCTTCTGAACTTCTGCCTCGTTGCGGCCTTCTTTCAGACGCTTCAGGTTTTCCAGCTGTTCCTGACGAACGGCAGTATTATCAATCTCGAGGATGTCGATAGGAGCTTCCTTCTCCAGACGATACTTGTTCACGCCGACAATAGTCTGTGCGCCGCTATCGATACGAGCCTGCGTACGTGCAGCAGCCTCTTCGATACGCATCTTAGGAATACCGGTCTCGATAGCCTTGGCCATACCGCCCAGCTTCTCGATTTCCTGAATGTGTTCCCAAGCCTTGTGAGCTATTTCGTTAGTCAGAGACTCAACATAGTAAGAACCGCCCCATGGGTCAACGTTCTTGCAGATGTTGGTTTCTTCCTGGATGTAAATCTGCGTATTACGTGCGATACGTGCAGAGAAGTCGGTCGGCAGAGCGATAGCCTCATCGAGGGCGTTGGTGTGCAGAGACTGAGTGTGACCCAGTGCGGCAGCCATAGCCTCGATACAAGTACGACCTACGTTGTTGAACGGGTCTTGCTCGGTCAGTGACCAACCTGAAGTCTGAGAGTGCGTACGCAAAGCCAGTGATTTCGGGTTCTTCGGGTTGAACTGCTTCACAATCTTAGCCCACAACATACGTGCGGCACGCATCTTGGCAATTTCCATGAAGTGGTTGGTACCGATAGCCCAGAAGAATGACAGACGCGGTGCGAAAGCATCGATGTCCAGTCCGGCACCTACACCGGCACGGAGGTATTCCAGACCGTCGGCCAATGTGTAAGCCAACTCAATATCTGCCGTTGCACCGGCCTCCTGCATGTGGTAGCCGGAGATAGAGATTGAATTGAACTTAGGCATGTTCTTTGAAGTATATTCGAAGATATCAGAGATAATCTTCATTGAGAACGAAGGCGGATAGATATAGGTGTTGCGCACCATGAACTCCTTCAGGATATCGTTCTGGATAGTACCAGCCATTTCCTCCAACTTGGCACCCTGCTCCAGACCGGCATTGATATAGAATGCCATGATAGGAAGAACGGCACCGTTCATAGTCATGGACACAGACATCTTGTTCAAAGGAATTCCGTCGAACAATACCTTCATGTTCTCCAGCGAGCAGATTGATACACCTGCCTTACCAACATCACCAACCACACGTTCGTTGTCGGGGTCGTAACCACGGTGAGTAGCCAAGTCGAATGCTACCGACAGACCTTTCTGACCAGAAGCCAGGTTGCGGCGATAGAATGCGTTAGACTCTTCGGCCGTAGAGAAACCTGCATACTGACGGATAGTCCAAGGACGCAGGGTGTACATTACTGAGTACGGGCCACGCAGATAGGGAGGAATACCGGCTGCATAGTCCAGATGCTCCATACCTTCGAGGTCTTCTTTTGTATAAACAGGCTTCACATTGATGTGTTCCGGTGTCTTCCAGTTTGCTTCGATACCGTTAGCCTTTTGCCATTCAGCACCGTTGACAGGCTGAAAATTGGCATAAATATCTATGTTTTTAAAATCTTTTCTCATCTTCTTTTGATAGTTGACGAGGATTCAGTCGACAAGCCGGCAAGGTTTGTGCGCCTTGCGTCTTGTGTCCTTGTTCCCTCTTGTGTTAGCCTAATAATTTTGCATTGTATTCTTTCAGAGTCTCCAGCACGTTGACGCGTACATGGATGAAATTCTCAATACCGGCAGCCTTCAGCTCGTCCATGCAAGCCGGAGCGCCTGCAACGATGAACATGGCACGGCCGTTTACTGCCTTGAAAGCGGGAACAGCATATTCGGCATACTCATCATCGCTTGAGCACAATACTACAATATCGGCCTTGGCAGCCATGGCAGCCTCAACACCTTCTTCTACGGTAGCAAAGCCCAGGTTGTCGACAACCTCGTATCCGGCGCAAGCCAGGAAGTTGCAAGAGAACTGAGCGCGAGCCTGACGCATAGCCAGGTTACCAATAGTCAGCATGAATGCTTTCGGACGCTTGCCGCTGGTCTCGGTCTGCAAACGCAAAGCCTCGAACTCGCTGGCAGCGCGGTCAAAGTTCAGTGACTCAACATCCTTTTCGCAAGTGCTGTGTCCACCGCAGCAGCAAGCAGCTTCCAACGGACGCTTGTCGCCTGCCAGTTCGGTGAAGTTAGGATACTGGTTGGTACCCAGCAGGATTTCCTTGCGACGGGCAACAGCCTCGTGACGAGCCTTGTTGCTGGCGTTCACTGCTTCCTGAATCTTACCAGCCTTCAATGCAGCATAGAAGCCACCCTCGGCCTCAACACCCAGGAACAAGTCCCAAGCCTGCTTGGCAATAGATACGGTCAGGTTTTCAATATAGTAAGAACCGGCAGCCGGGTCAACTACCTTGTCGAAGTGAGACTCTTCCTTCAACAGCAACTGCTGGTTGCGTGCCAAACGCTCAGAGAAGTCGTTCGGAGTTTCATAAGCCTTGTCGAAGGGAACCACCGTCATAGAGTCAACACCAGCCAGAGCAGCACTCATGGCTTCGGTCTGTGTACGGAGCAGGTTAACGTAAGAGTCGAATACGGTGAGGTTGAAAGAAGATGTTTCGGCATGTACCTTCATCTTGGCTGCACATTTGCAGTCGCCCTCAGCCAGGTAAGTGTTCACGATGTCGGCCCACAACATACGTCCGGCACGGAACTTGGCGATTTCGAGGAAGTAGTTGGAGCTGATACCGAAGTTGAACTTAATCTTGTTGGCAACTGTCGTGGCGGGAACGCCTGCTTCGGTCAGCTGGCTCATGTATTCGTTACCCCAAGCCAGGGCATAACCCAGTTCCTGGTAGATATAAGCACCGGCATTGTTCAGCGTCAGTGCGTTTACGTTGATGACGCGGTATTGGGGCAGTGCGGCAGTAGCTTCAATCAGCGCCTTGGCTGTTTCCACCATGTTGCCTTTTTCCTTACCCTTGGCCAGCATCTTGTTGAAGAAGTCATAGTTGATAGAGCCCTGGAGCTTGTTCAGGTCATATCCCTTCTTCTGGAAGTAGGCAACCAGCAGATTGGCAAGTTCTACTACATGGCCCTGGCAAGTCGAGAAGTTCAGTTCTACGCATTCGGCGCAGATGCCTTCGAGCAGGGTTTCGATGTATTCGGCACTCAGATCTTTGGATTTGAGGTGGAAAGAAAGCGAATCAATGCCCTTGTTCAGGATGTCCAGCGCTTTGGCGTTGGCTTCCTTGGCATCTTCTACGTTGATTTCCTGACGAACGAGCCACTCGTTGTTGTCTTTCTTAGTTCCTCTCAGGTAAGGGAACTCGCCCGGAAGTGCATCTGTTGTCTTCAGTCCTTCCAAGTCTTCCTTACGGTAGAAAGGTTTCACTTTGAATCCTTCGTTTGTTCTCCAAACGAGCTTCTTCTCAAAATCAGCACCTTTCAGGTCTGCTACGGCTTTTTCCATCCACTGTTCAGTAGAGACGGGCGAAAAGTCGGAGAAGAGTTTTTCTTTACTGTCTGCCATAGTTTATTTAAATTTAAAAATAGATGAATACTATTCTTTCTTTATCGTCAAATAGACATGCAAATATACTGAATTAGTTCTAACTAAAAGTTTTTTTAAGGAAAAATAGCGCGCAAAGGTCCATTGTAGGTTTCATTTGTACAGCTTTCACGGCCGCAAGTACCTATTTCAGCCTGTCAAACCTGCTTTCAGCGGAAACTCTCCGCCCTGCACCGCTAGCGCAGGACATAAACCTTGTGCGTGCCCCGCCCCTTGAACGTGATGCCGGCTTCGGGCATGGAATGCCAACGCTTCAGCTCGCGGGCAGCCGCATCGCGCAGCAGGCCCGTCAGGCGGCAGTAGTCGGCCACCGTCATGAAACCGTTCTTTTGCAAATATTCCCGGGCCAGTTGCAGGCGTTCCTGAGGCGAATAGAGTTGTGACGAACGGCGGAACTTATACTTAGAACGCTCCAGCCGGCAATTGCCGGCCGCTTCCCTGACGAACTCCTTGTCGGCCTTGAAGTTGATGTTGCTCAACCTGATGCTGGACGCATTGCGCTGCCGGTCGCCCGCTTCGCCCGTCTCGCGCTCCACTCCCTCGCGCAGTGACAGCGAGGGCGAAAACACGCCCAGTCCTTCAATCTTCACCGAGCGCCCTTGTGCCACCTCGTAGGCTATCTCCTTGCTCAGCGCCGTCACCAGGCCTATGATGTCGCCCGGCGTAAAGGAACTGGCATAGCTCACCTTTTCTGCTATCGCTTTCAAGTCAGTCTGCCCCCACAACCGCATGCGTGGAAACAAGACCCGCTTACCCTCTTCGTTGGGCAAGTTCAATTCTTGCATTTCATATTCTGCCATATCTCTTTATCTATTAGGTATTGTCACATCCATCCTAAGTCATTGCCGTTCGTTGTCCGAAGTTCTATCTTGAGGCTAAAGATAGACATCTTCAGCGTAAAGATATGTATCTTCAGCCTGAAGATAGACATCGCAAGCGTAAAGATACAGCATATATACGGCTCTTGCAAACTTTATTGCCCCAACCGACAAAAAATACACCCACTTGCCAGCCTCAATCTGTACACACTCCGCCCGACATCGCCCAGTCAAGAGGCATTGCAGCCACCTGCGGTACCTGTCACCTGCAAAAGCTTGGCGCACAAAGATTGAAGTTGTAAAAAAAAGGAGTGAAGTTTTTTTTGCCAACTCCTATTGATTAAGTAATTTTGCGCCCTCAAACTTATAAAGCATACTTATTTATAAATTACTATGGAATGGTTAGAAACACTGCTATGGGACCCAACTTCTGTAGCCCACATCGTCTGCCTTTACGCATTCGTCATCTCGGTGGGAGTTTTGTTGGGTAAAATCAAAGTCTTCGGCATTTCGCTGGGGGTGACTTTCGTGCTGTTCGTTGGTATTCTGATGGGGCACTTCGGCTTCACCAGCGAAACACACATCCTGCATTTTGTCCGTGAGTTCGGACTAATATTGTTTGTCTTCTGCATTGGTCTGCAAGTCGGCCCGTCTTTCTCCTCGTCGTTCAAGAAGGGAGGTATGACGCTCAACCTGCTGGCTGTAGGCATTGTGGCATTCAACATCATAGTAACTCTGGCCATCTATTTCATTGCCAATGGCCGGGTGGAACTGCCTATGATGATAGGTATCCTCTACGGAGCCGTGACCAATACGCCCGGTCTGGGTGCCGCTCAGGAGGCCCTGAACCAGCTGCACTACACGGGCGACCCCATCGCACTGGGTTACGCCTGCGCCTATCCGCTCGGCGTGATTGGTATCATAGGCTGTATGATAGCTCTGCGCTACATTTTCCGCATCAATCTTAAGAAAGAGGAAGACAGCATCAAAAGCCAAGAGACCGACATGCGCCACCAGCCACACATGCTCCACCTGGAGGTTCGCAACGAGTCGCTCGAAGGCAAAACCATCATTGAGGTAAAGGACTTTCTGGCCCGTCCGTTCGTATGCTCACGCATCCGCCACGATGGCCATGTCAGCATCCCCAACCAGGATACCGTCTTCCACCTGGGCGACCAGCTGTTCATTGTCTGCTCCGAAGAAGATGCAGCGGCTGTCACCGCCTTTATCGGCCCCGAAATTCAGGTAGACTGGGAAAAGCAAGACATGCCTATGGTTTCGCGCCGCATCCTGGTGACCAAATCTGAAATAAACGGCCGCAAGCTGGGAAGCATGCACTTCCGCAGCATGTATGGCGTCAACGTAACCCGCATCAACCGTTCAGGTACCGACCTCTTTGCCGACCCCAACCTGGTGCTGCAAGTGGGCGACCGCGTCATGGTGGTAGGTCAGCAAGATGCCATCGAGCGCGTGGCCAGCGTATTGGGCAATCAGCTGAAACGTCTGGATACGCCCAATATTGTCACCATCTTCGTGGGCATCTTCCTCGGCATCCTGCTGGGCAGCCTGCCGTTCGCTTTCCCCGGCATGCCTACTCCTGTCAAGCTGGGCTTGGCCGGCGGTCCGCTGGTGGTTGCCATCCTTATCGGCCGCTTCGGACACAAACTGAAGCTCGTCACCTATACCACCATGAGTGCCAACCTGATGCTGCGCGAAATTGGTATTGTGCTATTCCTGGCCAGTGTAGGTATTGAGGCAGGTGAACACTTTGTACAGACGGTGGTCGAGGGCGACGGTCTGCTCTACGTGGGCTACGGTTTCCTCATTACCATCATTCCGTTGCTGATAATGGGTGTCATTGCACGCCTCTATTATAAGGTGAATTATTTCACGCTGATGGGACTCATAGCCGGTAGTACTACCGACCCCCCTGCATTGGCATACGCTAACCAGGTTTCGGGTGTAGACGCTCCTTCGGTAGGCTACTCTACGGTTTACCCGTTGACCATGTTCCTACGTATCTTGGCCGGACAGATGATTTTGCTGACCATGATGTAGTAGCATAAAGGCTCGGAGAGAGCTTTCTCTCCTACCCTTCCTACCAAGACAAGCTGCGGGCACGACAGGCGGAAAGTCACTTTCCATACCAGTCGTGCCCGCAGCACATATATACTTCTTATATGTCAAAAGGTCGTGCCAGAGAGAACATCTTCGGCACGACCTTTTTCAATCTGTTACAAGTCCAGCTTCAACCTTACAAAACGCTCCACGAAGTCAATGGTTCCCTCTATGCCCAGTGCCGAAGAGTCGATGCACAGATGGTAAGTGGCGGCAGCGCCCCAAGTCTTGTAGCTGTAATAGTTGTAATATTCCGAACGTTTTTTGTCAGCCTTGTCCATCATGTCCTCGGCTGCACTCTCTGAGATGCCGTGCAGTTTGCACAGACGTTCAATGCGGTCGGCTCTTGAAGCCGAAATAAAGACATTGGCACAATAAGGATGCTCACGAAGGATGTAGTCGGCACAACGCCCTACAAACAAACACGACTTCTCGGCAGCCAGCTTCCTAATCACATCACTCTGCACCTTGAACAGTGCGTCGTTGCTCAGGCAGTTCATCGACGGTATCGTGCCGTCGCCCACAAAAGGAAAGCGCATGCCAAACAATCCGCCCATCAATCCCTGCGAAGCCTTCTCGTCGGCTTTCTCAAAGAACTCACGACACAGTCCGCTCTCTTCCGAAGCCAGGTTTATCAGTTCTTTGTCATAGAAGTCAATGCCCAGCCGGTGCGCCAGCTTCTCGCCAATCTCACGTCCGCCACTACCCAGCTGACGCCCTATATTTACTACAAATTTCTTGTTCATAAGCTTACATCTTTCATTAATATATCGTCTAAGTCTAACAATCTCCCATGTTTTCAGGCTGCTGCCCGAGCAAAAATATATATTTTATTTAACTTGCGCAAGCACTGCCTGCCCGAACCCGGCAAACTGTCAGATTTGCTTCACCGGCGCCCCTTTCTTGAACTGCCGGAACTGCCACCACAGCATGACAGCAGCTATCAGACTGGCCAGGAAGTCGGAAACAGGCATGCTGTACCAAACGCCATCTACACCATAAAAAAGAGGCAGGATAAGCAACAACGGCAACAAGATAAGCAACTGTCGCGACAACGACAGGAAGATAGCCTTCCCGGCCATACCAATGCTCTGGAAGAAATTGGCCGCCACCATCTGGAAACCGATAATGGGGAAGAACAACACAGTCACACGAAGGCCGCGAGCCGAAAGCTCTATCAATTCGGCATCGGAAGTAAAGATAGCCACCACCAGGTCAGGAATCAAAATGCCGACCAAAAAGCCAAACGTAGTCACTGCCGTAGCATAGGCAATGGTTATCTTCAGTACTTTGGTGACACGGTCGTAAAGACGGGCACCGAAGTTATAGCCTGCGATAGGCTGCATTCCCTGATTCAATCCCATGACAATCATCACCACTACAAACACCAGTCGGTTGACAATACCAAAAGCACCGATGGCCATATCGCCTCCATAGCGTTTCAGTCCCTGATTAATAAGAATAACAATGAAACAGGCAGCTACATTCATCATGAAAGGCGACATTCCGATAGCCAGCGAAGCTGTCACAATCTTACGTTTCAGCTTAAAGATGCCCCGATGGAAATGAAGCAGTTCATTCTTGTTGCTGAACAGCTTCAACTGCCAAGCCAACGAAATCATCTGTGCCAGGATGGTAGCAATAGCCGCACCACGAATGCCCCAGCCAAATCCATAAATAAATACGGGGTCAAGAATTGTATTAATCACCACCGTAGCAATAGTGGCATACATGGCTTTCTGAGGATAACCGGCCGAACGCAGCACTGCATTCAGTCCAAGATACAAGTGAGTGATGGCATTCCCCAACAGGATAATCTCCATATAGTCGCGAGCATAGCCCACCGTATTGTCACTACCACCAAAGAAATAGAGGATAGGGTCAAGAAAAGCCATCACAACCACCGTAAAGGCCACACCCAACAAGATATTCAGTACAAACACATTGCCCAATACCCGCTGTGCCGTGTCATAATCCTTCTGCCCCAGCTTTACGGAAATAAGCGTTGCTGCACCCACGCCCACCAGCGAACCGAAAGCCGCCGCCAGGTTCATAAGCGGGAAAGTGAGCGCCAACCCCGAAATGGCCATTGCTCCCACTCCGTGCCCAATGAAAATACTGTCTACCATATTATATAAGGAAGAAGCCGTCATGGCTATAATCGCCGGAACGGCATACTGCATCAGCAACTTACCGATGCTTTCTGTACCCAGCGCCGTGGGTATTTTCTGTTCTGCCATACTTTTTACCTTTAATTTTTTGCGGGTGCAAAGGTACACATAAATCCATAAAAAAAATGCAAGTTTTGGCCAACAATAGTTTACACCATTATTATCAGAAGCTCTCACAAGTCGGAAGAAGAGATACCGCAGACTTCAAGCTGGTATTATGTACATCCATATACATAAACACCCGGACACAACCTATTCGACCGTGTCCGGGTGCATATATCCCCCTTTCTGCTATAATACAGAAAGGAGTACTTCAGCTGGATTTATTATTTCTCAGGAGTCTGCTCCAACGTAGCTACCAGGAAGTCATAGAACTTTCCGACGCTGGGAATGTAAGCACGCTCGTCAGGTGAGTGAGGCGAGCAGAGTGTAGGACCGAATGATATCATATCCAATCCCGGACAGCTGGCACCAATAATACCACACTCCAATCCGGCATGAATCACCTTCACTGCCGGCTCTACACCGAACTGTTGCTTATAAGACGACTTCATGGCATGCAGAATGGGCGAATCCACATTGGGCTGCCAACCTGAATAAGCACCACTCATCTCCACCTTCATGCCAGCCATACCAAAGCAGGCAGCCAGGCTGTCGGCCAAGAAGTCCTTCATGGTATCGCACGAACTACGAGCCAAAATACGTACCTCAGCCTTACCACCGCCAATCAGTACAATGGCCAGATTGGAAGAAGTTTCCACCGTATCGGGCACGGTAGGTATCATGCGCATCACACCGTTCTGACAAGCCATCAGCGTATTTACCATGTTGTCCTGGATTTCCTCCGGCACTACGGTTGCGGGCATTTCTGTTTCTTCAATCTTCAACGACACGCCGCTTTCTATCGTAGCATATTCCGAAGCTATCTGTGCCTCATACTCGCGGATGTAGTCATCCAGTCCATCCATATCTTCGGGGTTGAACAGCATCACTGCATGAGCCTCACGGGGAATAGCATTGCGCATGTTGCCACCTTCGAATGAAGCAAGCTGGCAGTCAAACTCTACCAACAAATCGTGCACGACACGAATCAGCATCTTATTGGCATTGGCACGACCTTGGTTGATTTCAAGTCCTGAGTGTCCGCCGCGCAGCCCTTTCAGCGTCAGCTTGCGTGCTACAAAGCCTTCGGCAGGTGCTTCTTCCTTATATTCCAGCGTAGCCGTGATGTCGATACCACCGGCACAACCTATATAAAGTTCACCTTCTTCTTCCGAATCCAGGTTCAACAGGATTTCACCTTGCAAAGTACCCGGCTTCAGTCCGAAGGCACCATACATACCCGTCTCTTCATCTTTGGTAATCAATGCCTCGATAGGACCATGCTTCAGGTCTTTGGCCTCAAGCACAGCCATAATGGCAGCCACACCAAGTCCGTTGTCGGCACCCAGTGTCGTACCCTTAGCTTTCACCCAGTCGCCATCTACATAAGTTTCAATAGGGTCTTTGGTAAAATCGTGTACTGTATCATTGTTCTTTTGGGGCACCATATCCATGTGCGCCTGCAAGATGACTCCCTTACGGCCTTCCATGCCCGGCGTGGCAGGCTTGCGGATAATGACGTTTCCCACTTCATCGGTGAACGACTCCAAGCCCAATCCCTTGCCAAAAGCAAGCAGGAACTCAGTAACCTTCTCCATGTGTCCCGACGGACGGGGAATCTGCGTCAATGAATAAAAATGCTTCCACACATTCTGTGGAGCTAACTGTAAGATTGTACTCATAATGCTAAAAATTAGTTTTCGCAAATATAGTGAAAGGTAAGCGGAGAGCAAAATAAAAAACTGTTTTTGATTGTGCTCTCCCAAACTGCATCTTATATTATCAAAATATGGCGAAAAGTAAACGTAGAGGTAATAGGAAACTAAGTTTTCTCATTGACTTGAACGAATCGTATCTATTATACATAGGTTGAAAGAGAGCATAAAAAACAAACGTCCTCAGTCTTCTAATGCTACTTCAGCAACCAACTTACATATATAAATAAGGCAACTACAAAACAGCAGCCTGCCAGTTTTTTTGTCTAACTGCCTATTAAATAATGCCTAACTGGAGATTTTCAGCTACCTGTTCACGGCCGTTTTATTAGCAGTTAACAGCTATCACGCTACAAGCTAACGACTACTATGAGACACTTCAAAGCTAATGCAAAACACTCCCGAAAACACAAACAAACAAATAAAAAGACATATTAGACATGATTATCTCATAAATAAGATGTTTACTGAAAAAAAGTCGCGAATCTTTTGGTAGAATGAAAGAAGTTACTACCTTTGCAAAAGAAATAATATTGTAATCATTACAAGTTTATAAAATATAGAAGAATGAATGTAGTAGAACAGTTGCAGAGTCATAACATCAAACCTTCGGTACAGCGCATGGCCATCATGACCTACCTGATGGAGCATCGTACACACCCCACGGTAGATGAAATCTACACTGCACTGTCGCCCGACATTCCCACGCTGTCGAAGACCACCGTCTACAACACGCTGAAACTGCTCAGTGAGCAAGGTGCAGCACAGACGCTGACCATAGACGAGCGAAACGCCTGCTACGATGCCGATACGGCACCCCATGCACACTTCCTTTGCAAGCAATGCGGACGTATCTACGATATGCCCCTTGCCGAAAAGAGCAAGCAAGACCTGCCGGCTGACAACCACGAAGGCCACGAGATACAGGAAAAGCATTACTATTATAAAGGGATATGCAAAGAATGCCTCGCCCAGATGCAGCAAGCAGAAGGTCAAGGTAAAGAATGAACGGAATAAATTGATAACTAATTAATAACCAACTTATTTAAAATCTGAAGTAAAATGAAAAAGTTTAGATGTACTGTCTGCGGTTATGTATATGAAGGAGACGCAGCTCCCGAGAAGTGCCCTCTGTGTAAAGCTCCTGCCAGCAAGTTTGTAGAAGTAGAAGAAAAGGCAGAAGGCGGTGCATTGGTATTCGTTGACGAACATGTAATCGGTGTTGCCAAAGGTTGCGATGACGAAATGATTAAGGACCTGAACAACCACTTCATGGGCGAATGTACTGAAGTTGGTATGTATCTGGCCATGAGCCGTCAGGCTGACCGTGAAGGCTATCCTGAAGTAGCTGACGCTTTCAAGCGCTATGCTTGGGAAGAGGCTGAACACGCTGCCAAGTTTGCCGAACTGCTGGGCGACTGCGTATGGGATACCAAGACTAACCTGGAGAAGAGAATGAACGCTGAAGCTGGTGCTTGCGAAGACAAGAAGCGCATCGCTACTCGCGCCAAAGCTCTGAACCTGGACGCTATCCACGACACTGTACACGAAATGTGCAAGGACGAGGCTCGTCACGGTAAAGGTTTCGAAGGTCTGTACAACCGTTACTTCAAGAAGTAATCTGTAAACAGCGAATTTTACACACCAATATATCAAGAAAAGAGTTGCCCCCACCGGGAGCAACTCTTTTTTTGCATAAAAATGTTTGCTCCCATGTCACGTTTTCCCCGCTCGTGCGTCTTATTATTGTAAAATGGAACTCAAAGAATTCAAAATATACGTTCTCGCACTCCGGCCAAAGCTGCTGAACTATGCCCGCCAACTGACCGAAGACAAGGAGGATGCCGAAGATGCCGTGCAGGAAGTGCTGCTGAAACTCTGGAAACAGAGGGACGAACTGGAACAATGCCGCAGCATCGAAGCATTCGCCACGACGCTGGTACACAACACCTGCATAGACCTGTGGCGACGAAAGCGGAACAATCTGCCGCTGGACCGCCTGCCCGCCAGCTTCACGACTGACAGCAACCCAGACGCACAGGCGGTGATGGACGACGAAATCAGACTGATACACCACATCATCCACTCCTCATTGCCTCCCCTGCAACGCACCATCATGCTGATGAAAGACGTGGAAGGCTATGAGACGGAAGAGATAGCCGAAATAACAGGTTGCAACGCCGAAGCCATACGCAGCAACCTGTCGAGAGCACGAAAGAAAGTAAGAGAAATCTACCTGAGAACCATACAAGAAAGAAACAGGAGGACACCACTATGAAGATAGACGATTTACTGGAAAAATATTTCGAAGGAGAAACCACCTGCGAGGAAGAACGGCAACTGAGACGGTTCTTTGCCACAGGCGACGTACCCGAACACCTGACCATCTACCGCCCGCTGTTTGCCTGCATCGACCGGGAAGCCGAAGCGGCAAAAACCTACAAGCCTGCGGAGAGCACAATTCATGCTGATGTCCCCAAGCATACTGCCCGCCCCCTGCGCCGGCTATATTACTTCGCTACTGGTGTTGCTGCCGCCCTGCTACTTTGCATCGGAGTAGGAAAGCTGCTGCTATCTGCCAATGAAACAGCCAGCAGCTACGTCATCATAGACGGAAAGTACTACGACGACCCGCGCCTGGTGCAGGCCAAAGCACTGGAAGCGCTGGACAATGTAAGCTTCACCGACGATGAACTGAAAGACAACATCATACCCGACCTATTACCCTAAAGCATTATGAAGACGAAACCATCCATCACATACCGGCTCACAGGCCTCATCCTATTGCTGACCTGCATCAGCCTGTCGGCCTACGCACAGGAAGGGCTGCACATTGCCTCCCTGTTCGACAAATACGGCAGAGAGAAGAACGTAACCTGCGTGGAGCTGAACGGAAGCATACTCAAATCCTACCGTATGACGGCCTATAAGAGTCTGGTGTTCGAAGAAGTGACACCATATAAGGAAGAAATCCTACACTGCCTCAAGCAAGACACCAGTACCAACAAGGTAGAAAAGACCCAGGAAGTGACAGAGAAGGGCCAACTGCGCAGCGCATACTACCGACTGGAACCCGCATCGCGCAAGGGGCAAGAGCTGAACCGCTACATCCTCTTCAAAATAGGCAAAGAAGATATGGCTACACTGGTCTACATTGAAGGATTGCTCAGCGAAGAAGAACTGATGAACATCCTCTACAAGCGATGACCCGACCACTTTATTTGAATTTATAATCTAAAAACAAACATAACGATGAAAACAAGAAACATCCTGACCGCAGCCTGCCTGACACTGGCAAGCCTCTGCGCTCAAGCCCAACAAACCGGCACTGCCTCCCAGCGTGCAACAGTAGAATCGCATGGCGACTCCATCATCATCAAGAAAGGAAGCGGCGACCTGCGCATCAAACTCTACGAACAGCAGACCGACGACGACTCACTCGCCACAGAAGTGGAAATATACGAAGGCATATACCTGGAAAGAGCGAACGAAGACGAAAGTACTTTCCTCGACGCCCTGCCCTTCATCCCCAAAAAGAAAAAACACAATACCTACAAACCACATACGGGCGGATTGTTCTATATCGGTTTCAGCCGCCTGTCCAACGGCTTTATGGACTTTGCCGCCAGCGACGGCGCCCACCTCGACATCTCCGAGTCGTGGGAATTTGGCTTCAACCTGTTCAACGCCTACCACAAGTTCAAGCGCAATCCGCATTGGGGAATCAACATTGGCCTTGGCTGGGGCTACCGCTCTTATAAGATTGACGGCAACTATGCCCTGCTGAAAGCTGATGGTGTCAGCTACTTCCAAACCGGACAGACGACATCGGACGGTGAAGCTGACGCTCTCCCCACTTACAGCGGCAGCCGCCTGCGCCACTTTTTCTTCCGCGTACCCGTCCTGGCCGAGTGGCAACACCGGCTCAAGAAAGGCGGTTACTTCTTTGCCAACTGCGGTCCTGAGCTGGAAATTCGCCACGGTGTGAAGTCCTTCAGCCACATCGACGGCGGCAAGAAACAAACCGTAGGCAAAGGCATGTATGTCCGCCCCATAGGTGTGAACCTTTTTGCCCAGGTCGGTGTAGGCTGCATCGGCTTGTGGATGCGCTACAGCATGAATTCCCTGTTTCAAAGCGATAAAGGCCCCGACCTGACACCCTATTCTTTCGGAGTATCCCTTGACTTGTAGACATCAAAGTTTGCCCCCAAACAAACTACAGGCACAGACCGGACTAACCTGAAGAAGCATCCACGCTTCTCTTCTTTCGTCCAATCTGTGCCTGTAGTCTATTATATCTGCTCCTGAATAACAGTGATTCAGGACTTATTTCTCATACGGCTGAATTCTCTTCTTAAAAGCGATAGCCCACCGTCAGCATCACCTTGCTGCGCGAGGTCGTCACCTTGGTAGCAGGCGGTGTAACCAGCATCCAGCCATCCTTTGTTTCTATTTCATTATAGAAAGGATAGAAGTCGGCATTATATGTATCCAGCTTATAGGCCAAGTCGGCATAGAAAGCCGAACCACGATAACCGATACCCACAGAGAAGGTATTCATGTCCTGTGTATTAGCAAAGTCGGTATCCGTATTGATAGAATTGGACGGAAGTGCCTTGATGGCATCTTTCTTGAAAGCTGCCGAGCTGAAATTATAACCCGCTCTTATCGAGAAAGCTGAAACCGGTTTATACTCTGCACCCACCTTAAATGTATGCACAGCCTTCAGGCTATTGTTAACGCCAATTGTCTCATACTGCATTTCTTCACCGCTATCAGGATATCTGAACTTCATGTTCGAGTAATTTTCATACTCATACTCCGCATCTACAGCCAAGCTGTTGCCCACGGTATACCCAACACTGGCATTGACCAGCCAGGGAGTTACCAGATTAAACTCACGGTCCATGTCACGGCCACCCAACTGCTCGTAAGTATCAACGTTCACCCTGTCCGTCTCCTGCTTACCGTCAAAGAACAAGTCAGCCTGCAACAAAGCGCCCGTCGTATAAGTCAACCGATAGAAAGTGGGCGTATGCACAGCCAAACCGATACGCAAAGGCGAGTACTCAAATGGACGAACAATAGCACCCAACTTCAGGTCAACACCCGTACCATGAATGCGGTTATAACTGTTCAGCGCATAACCCTCACCCGTACCATAGTCTTCGTCGTAAAGGGAGTATTTGTTATAATCCACATCGTACGCTCCCAAGGTAACACCCAGGTAGAAACGGTCGTTGATGTTGAAAGCCATGTTGAAGTCATACTCGTTGATGCCGCCCCGTTCACGCGACAGGAAGTAACCATCTACTTCGTTCGGAATGACCGGGTCATAATAATGAAGATTATCATCACCCTTTTCATTTATCAGCCAGCCTTGGTAGCCCATCGCTCCCAACCAGCCGGCGGCCTCATCCGTGTAAATATCTTTAGAGCCATAGACCAACTGCTGTCCCCACTCATCGTGCAGATACTTCTGCGCATCGGTTGCCTGTTGCGCCATATAGCGCACCTGTGACACATACTGTCCCTCAAAAGCGCCCAGCAATCCCTGCATGGTCATGTTCTTGTAGAACGAATTACGCTTCTGGTAGTTGAATCCGACGTTGAAATAACGCAGGTTCGTACGGTTTCCAAACTTGGTAGAAAGCACGAAGCCCAGGTTGTCGAATGTCCAGCGAGCCTTGTCCATATTGAACTTATTGCCCTCGTAGTTGCTCTCCGTGCTGGTAATGGAGTAGCCAAAGGTTGCCATCACGTCGTTGCTGCGGTAGATACCGATACCGGCAGGATTCGTGCGGATGGTAGATATATCGCCACCCAAGGCACTCATGGCTCCGCCCATACCCACAAAGCGGGCCGTACCGTTCAACTCACGGCCGGCTATCTTTGCCGCATCGTAAACAGTCTGCGCATTCGCACTGCCCAAGCAGAGCACAGCCAGCGCCATTATCACTAATTTCTTTTTCATAATCATTGTTTTAATAGTTAATACTTCCGGCTTTCCCCATCCTGACCGGAGAAAAGAAAGCCGCAGTCTGCAAACACATGCATATTACCTACACTTTGCTTATTCCATCAGCAGGGCCGTGCTGACACTTATCTTCTGCTACGGCTTGAACCGCCGCCACCCGAACGTGTTGAACCGCCACCGGTAGAATAGCTGCCACCCGAACGCGAACCGCCTGACGAGAAGCTGGAACGGCTGCTGCCATAGCTGCGCGAAGGAGCGCTGTTGTAAGTACGGCGGGTAGATTCGCTGTTGCCGTTATAGGTACGGGTAGATGAAGCGCCGCGCGAGTAAGTGGAAGAACCACGTGAATAAGTAGAAGAGCTGCGCGTCGAAGTGCCTACACCCGAACGTGACGGAGTACGGGTAGAAACGCCGTTGTACGAAGAACTGCGTGTGCTGCTGGGACGCGTGTAAGTAGAGCGTCGGCTAGACGAAGAACTTGAACGCGTAACGCCCGTGCGAGTAGAAGAAGACGATGAGCGTGTGCCTACCACCCTGCGGGTAGAAGTGCCGCTCTGCCTTACACCGGTAGTAGACGACGTGCGTCGGATCTGGCCTCCGTTCACCGTAGACGAGCGACGGGTTGTGGTACGTCCCGGACTGCGGGTTATACCCGAATAGCGCGTTCCATACGAGCGACGGTTTGTATAGGCATTGCCCCAGTATCCCGGACCATGATGCCAGCCCGGATAATAATGGTGGTGATGATAAGCCCATGAAGGTCCCCAGCCGCCATACCAGCCGCCCCAACCTACATAGAAGCCACCATACCAGCTGTTCCAGCCAAAGCCGTAATAAGGATAACCCCAGCCCCAGCCGTAGGAATTATAGCGCCAGTCCCACCAAAGCGGATTGGTGAAGGTCGGGAAGGCATAGGCATAAAGGCCGTCGGTATAGACGTTCCAGTCCCACGAGTTCAGTCCGTAGACCACATCCCAGTAGAGCGGGCTGCTGATGCTGATGGCATAGCGCGGATTGCGGAAACGAATGATGCGCGTAGCATACTCGTAGTCGTCCTGCGAGCCTTCAAATCCGTCCACCCACTCCCCATCCAGGTCGGGCACGGCCTTTTCCTCAATATACAGGGTATCATTCTCCATCACGAAGTCGTTCTCCTTCGACGTATAGCGACGGTTGTACTCGTCCACGTCGCGAACATTGCCCTTGCGGTCCTTCACCACCACCGTCGTATTGCCGGTGGACGAATAAACCGTAGTCGGGGCATTGGTCTTCACCACGACCGTTTCAGCAGCCGGAGTGGTATTTCTTTCTTCCACCACCGTCTTCTTTTCCTTTTTGGTAGGTACGTAGTAAAGATCATCATCTACACTTTGTGCCAACAGTGCCAATGGCAGGCACAAGGCGATAAGCGGTAAAAAAACAATCTTTTTCATATCTCTCGGGTTTATGATTTTCATAATTACACTTTTTTCCACTACAAAGATAATACCGGAAATGTCCTCGTGACGAAGAATTCCCCCACTTATTTATAGGGATTTCCCTAAACGAAGCAGAGCGGAGCACGAAAGTAGTAAAAAGGAGTTAGTGGGAGTTAAAAGGAGTTAGAAGCCGATAGCCATCCGACCGCCGGGCTTCAATCAAGTGTAGCAAATGCGAACTGGCCAGAATATAAAGAATGATAGGGAACTTTCGCCTACCAGTTCATTGTCTTTAAACAATACAAGATGCGGCTCGGCATAGCCAAACCCGAAAACTTCGTTTTCTGTTTGTCTCTGCCCTCGCCTTTCGCTATCTTTTCATAAGATAGGATACGGCTCGGCATAGCCAAACCCGAAAACTTTGTTTTCTGTTTGTCCCTGCCCTCGCCTTTCGCTATCTTTGCACGCAGGAGTCTGAGCCTGACGGCACAAGCCTTCCTAACATACGTCATTCAAAAAACCAAACTACTGAACGCTGATGAAATACTTAGAATTCAACTTCCAGACAATGCCGTGCTCGGAGACAGCCAACGACCTGCTAGCCGGACTGCTGGGCGAAGCCGGCTTCGAGAGCTTTGTGGAACAGGAAAACGGGCTGGCCGCCTACATACAGAAAGACCTCTACGACGAGGCAGCCCTCAAGGAGGCACTGGCCGACTTTCCTATGCCCGACACGCAAGTGACCTATACCTTTGCCGAGGCCGAGGACAAGGACTGGAACGAGGAATGGGAGAAGAACTTCTTCCAACCCATCGTTATAGGCAACCGCTGCGTCATTCACAGCACCTTCCACCACGATGTGCCGCAGGCCGACTATGACGTAGTCATCAATCCCCAAATGGCCTTCGGAACCGGCCACCACGAGACCACCAGCCTCGTCATAGGCGAGCTGCTGGATGCCCCGCTTGAGGGTAAGCGTGTGCTCGACATGGGATGCGGCACTTCCATCCTGGCCATCCTGGCCCGCATGCGCGGCGCGGCCGCATGCACTGCTATCGACATAGACGATTGGTGCGTACGCAACTCGCTGGAGAACATCGAACTGAATCACGTGGACAACATCCAGGTATTCCAGGGCGATGCCAGCTCACTGGAGCAGGTAGGACCGTTCGACGTGGTGATAGCCAACATCAACCGCAATATCCTGCTGCAAGACATGAAGTGCTACGTAGCACGCATGGTGCCCGGCGCCCGGCTCTACATGAGCGGATTCTATGTAGACGACATTCCCGTCATACGTGCGGAAGCCGAACGAAACGGACTTACCTTCGCCGGCCATCAGGAGAAGAACCGCTGGGTAGTGACCCGCTTTGAATTGCCGAAGCAGTAAGCGCATCCTGCTGACGTATTTCCACATGCACTGACAAGGCTTTTCCGACATCTGCCGGAAGAGCCTTGTTGCATTCATCCACCTACCCTTTTCCACCACCATAAGCCGCTTACTAGAAATACAAAAAGCAACCCACAGCATAATATACCCGACAAAAAGTCAGCCACCGGCCTCATCTACTAACAACCGCTTCCTGCAAAAACCTCCAACCGGCAAGCATTTCAGCCCCTACATACCCTTCCGAATCGCAAAACATACTACCTTTTACCCCAAAACAAAGCATGAAATGCCCCAAAACATCGCATCTTCTCCATCAAAACAAGCATTCTTCCGCTGAAAGAACCAGCACTTTTCGGCCAAAGTGTCTACTCCGAACGCAATAGCAGTTAACTCCTCTCCCGCAAAGTCCCTACTGCTTCCGTCTGAAGTCCCTTTTTCCCGTCCCGAAAGCCCTAAAAAACTATCCGACAAGCTCCGGTTTTTCTATTTCAACTGTCAACATTTCGCTACCCATCTATCCGACAGCAGGTTACAGATTTTCATCGCGTTTTTTCCAATTTTTCCCTGTCACGGCCCGAAATAAGCGATTCTCAGACGACAGAAAATACAAAGTGTCATTTTGACAAAAGCGGTACTCTCAGGCACAAGACTATGAGAAAAAAACTATCTTTGTCGCAGCATTCGGAAGATAATCCATCCGAGCCGGTCCGGACAGCCCCCTGTCCCGACTACCCGTAGAAAACAAACTGAATTATGAAACCTGTCCTTCCTTCTTTTCTTCATAAGCTGTCTCCCCGCCACTGGGTGCTGGTAGGACTTCTGCTCCTGGTCGTCCTGGTGCAGCACATTCCGGCCTGGGGCGCCTGCTATGCCCGCACGCTCTATCCGCTCATCGCCCGCCCGCTGTCGTTCGTGTCGGGACTGGTGCCGCTGGCCGTGGGCGACCTCTTCATTGCTAGCAGCCTGCTGTGGATGGTGGCATGGCCGTTCTATGCCCGCCTGCGCCTGCAACGGAGTTGGCGGCAGACGGCAGGACGCATGGCCGAGTATCTGCTGTGGCTCTATGCCTGGTTCTACCTGGCCTGGGGACTGAACTACTCGCAGCCCAACTTCTACCAGCGGACGGGCATAGCCTACACACCCTTCGAGGCGGAGCAGTTCGAACACTTTGCATCGGACTACATTGACAGCCTGAATGCCGCCTACCTGCCCGTAGACCAGGTGGACAAGGAACTGGTGCGCCGCGAAAGCATAGCGGGCTACCGGCAGCTGGCCGGCAACATGGGCGTGCATACCCCCTTCCGCGACGGGCTGAGGGTGAAGACCATGCTATTCAGCCCGTTCATCTCCATGGTGGGCGTCACGGGCAGCATGGGTCCCTTCTTCTGCGAATTCACGGTGAATGCCGACGTGCTGCCGGCCGACTATCCGGCCACTTACGCCCACGAGATGTCCCACCTGCTGGGCATCACCAGCGAGGCCGAAGCCAACCTCTATGCCTACCTGGTATGCACGCACTCGACTGTGCCCGAAGTGAAGTACAGCGGCTACTACTCCATCCTGCCCCACGTGTTGCAGAACGCCCAACGCCTTCTGCCCGACTCCACCTACCAGCAACTGCCCCGGCGCATCCGTCCCGAAATCGTCGCCCAGCTGCAGAGCGACCATGCCTACTGGAGTGCCAAGTACAGCCATCTGATAGGCAGTATACAAAACCAACTGTACGACTGGTATCTGAAAGGAAACCGGATAGAAAGCGGCCGGAAGAACTACTCGGAGGTGATAGGGCTGCTGATGTCGGTGAGAGCAGGAAAACAGCGGTAAGTGGTTAGCGGTTAGTGGCGTTTGCCAGCGGTAAGTGGTAAGCGGTTAGTGGTTAGTAGCCCTGCGGCAAGTTTTGAATACTCACCACTAATCACTTACCACTTATCACTAACCACTGAATTTACATCCTGCTCTTCTGCGAACTTCCCGCCCCTGTACCTTTGTACTTACTCTTGGTGACATTGAACTTGTAACGCAAGGTCAGCATGAAAGTGCGCCGGGTATCCGTGTCCATCGTCAGCGTGCGTACTCCGCTATAAGCCGTCACGAGGCTCGACATGCTGCTGAAGATATCCGTCACATGGAACTGGCAGGACAAGCGTTTCCTAGCAAACTCCTTGTACAGCAAGGCGTCCAGCCGCCACTGCGCCTTGTCAATGTGCACATTCTCGCTGTGGCCCTTGGTTATCAGGGTGGCATCCACATTCATCAGGATACCCCAGGGAAGTTCCAGACTGTTCTTCCAAAGGAAGCTGCCGAGAGGATGATTGAACATGCGGCTACCGTCAGGCGTAGAAGCCCGGTACCACTGCCGTTCCACACTGGCCACCCACTGCGGCTGCCAGCAGCCGAACTTCGGACTGTAAGCCACCATGGCATACGCCTTGTCGTAATCTTCCATATTGACCGGACGCACCAGGCTGATGGCCGGGTTCTCCTCCGAATAGGTATCGCAGTAGCTGGTCATGCCATCCTTGACGTGCTGATAGCCAGCCGAGAAGTAGAGCTGCTTCCAGGCAACGTCCAGACCCAGGTTGTGGCTCAACGTAGGTTGAAGCAAAGGATTGCCGGCTTCGTACGTATAGCGGTTGACATAGCGCGGAGCACTGTTCAGCAGGCTGTAGTCGGGCCGGGTAATGTCGGCGGCATAGCTCAGCTGCAACTGCACCTTGCCGACGGGATACGACAGGCTGACCGAAGGAAACACGTTGGAATATGTACGGCTCTGCTCCTCGTTGAGCTTCCCGTATTGGTAGTAGTCGGACTTCAGGTGCTCGTAGCGCACACCCAGCTGCATGCTGCCCTGACCCAGCTTGCGGCCATACTCGCCGAATACGGCCCATACCTCTTCCTTCACTTCATCGTCCTCGCTTTGCAGAATGCCTTCGCGGTTGTCATACCGGCTTATCCGGTTGTTACGCGTATATTCGCTGCCCACCGACAGCTGTCCGCCCGCCAATGCATGCGACACAATCAGCTTGGCTGCATACAGCCTATTCCGGCTCTCGTCGAAAGTCGTGATGTCCCTTGCGTCCTCCGGCAGGTCCAGCGTATGGGTCTCTTCCTGCCCGAGCCCCCTACCCTTGCTGTCGTTCCACAGGCCATCGGCATTGAAGTCCACGTTCCAGCCGTTCACCTTGCCGTTGTAGTACAGGTTCAGCCTATGGTCTGTCTGCCGGGTGTCCGAAGCATTGGTATTCTCCGCAGTCTCGTAAGGTTCCCCGTCCAGCAGCACATCCGTGTGCATCAGCAGGTCCGAGGCCGACTTGGGCACGCGCTTGTAGTCATATCGCACGCCCAAGACATGCGACGGGTTCACCTGCCAGTTCAGCGACAGCATGCCCGCCAGCTGTTGCGAGTGCGAACGGTTGGACATGCCTGAATGCTGCGTCCACTCCTTGTCCAGCCGGGTATCCTGATGGATGGTCTTGAAGTACTCGTCACGGTTGTCGTTTCCATACAGCATGCCCGACAGGTCGAATCCGCCCGAACGGTAATTGAAATTAAACTGGTCGAGCGCCATCCAGTCGTACTGGTACTGCCCTACCAGCCGGTTGCTGAAGCCAAAGCCCTCGCCCGGCGCACGCTTGGTAGTGATGCGCACCACTGCCTTCACCGAGGCCGCATAGCGGGCACCGGGGTTGTTGATGACCTCTACCGACTTGATGTTGTCGCTGGACAGCTGGTCCAGCTCCGAGGAGTCGCGCACCTTGCGCCCGTTGATGTACACCTCAGCCACCCCGCGACCAAAGACACTCACCGACCCTCCGCCGACCGATACGCCCGGTATGCGGTCAAGCAGGTTCTCTGCCGTGCCCGCTTTCTCCAGCACACTGCCTGCCACGGTCGTTATGCTGGCTCCGTTCTTCAGCCGCGTCTTGGGCAAGTCACCCTTCACCACCACCTCGTCCAGCAGTTGCTCGTCGGCCTGCAATTGAAGCGACAGCGTTTCGCCCGCCTGGCATTCCTTATATAAAGTAGCATAGCCAATGCACGACACTTTCAGCACCCCCTTCCGCTCATCCACCGAAAGGCGGAAACCGCCGTTCTCACTGCTCACCGCGCCCGCCACGAATGCCGAGTCGGGCAGGGAGAGGAAGACTACATTGGCAAACTCCACAGCCTTGCCCTGTGCATCAGTGATGGTTCCTCCCACGTACTGACTCCATAATGAAACTGTGCTCAAAAGAGCAAACGCCAGAAAATAGATTCTTTTCATATCTTTCGCATTTATCATTTTACTGATGCGAAATTAGGCATTCCATAACAGAATCACACGATTTGAGCATAGACCGAACATGGACAAATAAAAAGTGGTAATACGCTGTATTATTGCATATTACCACTTTCCGTTTTTGTCCGATATGGACATCGGCTTACTTCAGAAGTTCCACAACCAAAGCTCCAAGGTAGTTCCACTGTTCCAGAACCCTGTCTGCTGGATAATACGCTCCTTCAGCCGGAACTTGCGTTTGGAAACGGAAGCCGATTCGATGGCCAG